>LNFM01000534.1_pt1 | contig 94328 bp, 80 predicted proteins | sample 596031 | NCBI WGS metagenome assembly LNFM01 (sample SAMN04254537, study PRJNA301005) | activated carbon metagenome | isolation source: dual media filters at the Ann Arbor, Michigan drinking water treatment plant | place: USA: Ann Arbor
CGCACCAACAGGCCGGACATATGACCGAAGCAGACCAACTCGTTCGACACGTCAAAAAGGGCTTGCCAATAGGGGCCGTCCACATATGACGCGGTGATGTATGTAATCACCAGTTACATAGCGGGTGCGCATCCGGGTCAATCCGTGTAATCGGCGCTTACATTCACAAGCGAGTGATGTTAGGACGAGCTATGCGTCCAGCCACCAAATCACCAACTGCGCGATCCGCCGCCAAGCCGCGCCGCCGGGCGGCCCGCGTGGCTGCGCCAAAACCCTATCACCATGGCGACCTCCGGCGGGTGCTGATCGATGCTGCGCTGCAACTGGTCGGGGAGGGCGGGCCTGATGCCGTCAGCGTCCGCGAGGCCGCCCGCCGCGCCGGGGTCTCGCCGGGGGCGCCGTTCCGGCATTTCCCGAGCCGCGATGCCTTGATGCAGGCGGTGGCGGAAGAAGCGCAGCGGCGGTTTCGGCAGGAGATCGAGGCGGCGCTGGCGGAGGCGCCCGCTGGCGATCCGCTGGCGCGCTTCCGCAGCCTGGGGCTGGCTTACCTGCGCTGGGCAATGCGCAACCCGACCCATTTCGAGATCATCTCAAGCCGCCGGTTCTTCGACCACGACAAGGCGGCCGACGTCTCCGGTGACAATGCCGAGTTGATCGAACTGACCGAACGCACGCTCGCGGATGCGTTCGCGGCGGGTCAGCTCCGTTCTGCCGACGTCAAGCAGGTGCAGATCGCCGGCCGGGCGCTGGTCTACGGCTTTGCCCGGATGAACATCGACGGTCATTTTCCGCGTTGGGGGGTAGGTGCCGCCGAGGCCGAGCTGACCGCCGAGGCGATCCTCGACCTCTTTATCGAGGGGATTGCCGGTCCTTGATGTTGTCATTCCGGGGCGTGCGTTAGCACGAACCCGGAATCTCGAGATTCCGGGTTCGCTTCGCGTCCCGGAATGACGGTAACCAAACCAATCATCGCGCCACGCCCCCGAACCGGCAAATTCATTGCGCGTTCATGACGATTCCACTACGTTTTTATGACGCGACACAGGTTCCGGCTGGGTCGTGCGTCTCCTGGTCCTCGCCAGCCAAGGCTTTTGCATTGCGCCGGGTGATGTTGCGTGTACCCGATGGCGCCCGCGCCAAATCCCGGCCCGTCCGCTACCGCGCTTGCCGCCGGCCTTGCCGCGATCGGCTTCTGGCGCCTTTCAGCCGTTGCTGCACCGCACATGGCGGCGCTGATGATCATGGTGCAGACCGAAACCGATTTCGGCTCGCGCCTCGGCTTTGTGCTCGCATGGGGCATCCTGAACTTCGTCTTCATCGGGTTGCTGCGGCGTCCGGCCCTGTCGGGCGCGCTGTCGCTGACGCTGGTCGTGGTGCTCGTGCTGCTGTCGCAGCTCAAGCACGACGTAGTGCAGATGACCGCGAACTTCGTCGACGTGATGGTGATTGATCGCGACAGCGCGGCATTCCTGTTCACGATCTTTCCTGATTTGCGCTGGTCGGTGATCCTGGCCGCCCTGGTCACCATTCCCCTGATGTACGCGCTGTGGTGGCTCGATCCGTTCCGCATTCGCCGGCTGCCGGCGTCTGCCGGACTGCTGGCGTGTCTTGCCGTGCTGAGCGGGCAGGCCTTCTTTTGGCCGGTCGAAGCCTGGCGCGGCTATTACGACGACGGCTACCTCTCGAAATTTGCGCGTTCCGGCGTGACCGCGGTTTCCGACTTCGTCAATTACGGCTTCATGGAATCCGAAGCCGTGCTCGCCGAGCGTCTTAAGGTGCCGCTGGAAGAATCCTGCCATGTCGCCGGCCGCCGTCCGCACATCATCATGATCCATGACGAGTCGAGCTTCGACATCCGTCAGGCCAATGGCGTCAAGGTGCCGGCAGGCTATGGCAGCCACTTCAAGTCTTTCGATGGCAGGCAGCGCAAGTTCCTGGCTGAGAGCAGCGGCGGCGCCAGCTGGATGGCGGAATACAATGTGCTCGCCGGCCTGTCGTCGCGCTCGTTCGGCCGCTTCTCCTATTTCGTCACCCGCATCGCGTCGGGGAGGGTCGAGCGTGGCCTGCCGCTGGCGCTGCGCCGCTGCGGCTACAGCACCATCTCGCTCTATCCCGCCTATGGCGCGTTCATGGGAGCGCGCGGCTTCCAGACCACCACGGGCATCCAGCACTTCTACGATGCCCGCGATCTCGGCGCCAAGGGCATCGAGCCGGACGCCTTCTTCTACGACAAGGCAGCGAAGCTGATCGCCGAACAGCCGGCCAACACGCCGCTGTTCGCCTTTGTCTATCTCGCCGCCAATCATTTTCCGTGGGAGAAGAAATTCCGCCCCGAACTGCTGCCGTCCTGGCGCAGCCCCGGCAACGCCCCCATCGTCGATGAATATCTGCGCCGCCAGGCGATCAGCGCCGGCGACTACACGGGCTTCATCGCGAGCCTGAAGAAGAGGTTTCCGGCGCAGCCGTTCCTGATCGTGCGCTACGGCGATCATCAGCCGGAATTCTCGTCGAACCTGCTGGATCCCGGGCTCGATGATGCCAGGGTCGCCCGCAAGTTCGATACCTACGATCCACGCTACTTCACCACCTATTACGCCATCGATGCCATCAACTTCGAGCCGGTCAAGAGCCCGGCGGTGATGGATACGATCGACGCGCCTTATTTGCCGCTGGTGATCCAGGAGGCCGCCGGCATTCCGCTCGATCCGTCCTTCGAGGAGCAGAAGAACATCATGCTCCGCTGCAAGGGGCTGTTTTACGCTTGCAAGGACGGCGCAGAAGCGCGCAGATTCAACCGGCTGCTGATCGAAGCCGGTTTCATCAAGGGGCTTTGAGGGAAGCATGCCGAGGGTTACCGAATCCGGAACGAACCAAAACATCCGCGCAGGATCGCGCGGTGCGCGGTTCTCTGCGCTTGGCATCGGCGTGATCGTGACGATCCATCTGGCGGCGCTCGCTGTGCTGCTGTCCACCGAGTACGGGCCGTTTGCGATCACGCTGTCGCTGCTGGCGTGGGCATTCATGAACTTCCTCCTGCTGACCGTGCTGCCGCGGCCGGCGGTCTGTGCAGCGCTGGCGCTGGCCTTGACGGTGGTGCTGATCGGGCTGTCGCATTTCAAGTTCGGAATCCTGCAGCTGACGCTGACGTTCCTCGATTTCCTGATCATCGATCGCGATACATTTTCGTTCCTGCTCTCGGTGTTCCCGCAATTGCAATTTCGGTTGATCGCGGCGGGTCTCGTTGCGGCGCCGTTGCTGTGGCTGATCTGGCGCTTCGATCCGTTCCGCGTGCGCCGCCGTTTGGCGTCGTCGGGCCTGGGGGCCACGGCCGCCCTGATCGCGGCGATGGCAGTCGCATCGCCCGAGCAGTCCTGGGAGCCGTTCCAGGGCGTCAATCACATCTCCAACCTGGCCCGCTCGGGCGTGGTGGCGGTATCCAGGCTCGCTTCGACCGGATGGATCGAGGCCGATCCCCCGGCGAACAGCCCGCTCAGCCTCGCCCGGGACGCGCGCGCCGCTACCTTGCCTGCGCTGCCAACTGACGCCTGCGACACCACGGCCAAGCGGCCGCACATCATCATGCTGCTCGACGAGTCGAGCTTCGACGTCACCTCCGCGCCCGATATCAAGGTGCCGGCGGGCTATACCGACTTCTTCAAATCCGCCGACGGCAAGCGTCGGACGATGATCGCGGAATCCACCGGCGGGCCCACGTGGTACACTGAATTCAACGTGCTGACGGGCCTGTCCGCGCGCTCGTTCGGCGATCTGAAGTTCTACGTCACCCGCATCGCCGCCGGCCGGGTGACGCGCGGGCTGCCGCAGGCGCTGCAGAATTGCGGCTACAAGACCATCTCGCTCTATCCGACCTATGGCGACTTCCTCGGCGCGCGTACCTTCCAGAAGGCCGTCGGCGTCGAGCAGTTCATCGACATGGCCGAGATGGGCGTGAACGAGGACATGCAGCCCGACAGCTTCTATTTCGATCAGGCGCTGAAGGCGTTCGCGCGCGAGCAGTCGCAGCAAGCGCCGGTCTTCATGTTCGTCTACCTCACGGCCAATCATTTTCCGTGGACCGACGTCTACCGGCCCGATCTGACCCCGCCAGGGTGGACGCCGCCGGGCAATACCGCTGAAGTCGATGAATACATCCGCCGCCAGACCATGACGGCGAAGGACTACAGCGAATTCACCGCGCGGCTGAAGCGCGACTATCCGGACCAGTCGTTTCTGGTGCTGCGCTTCGGCGATCACCAGCCGGCGATCTCGCAAAAGCTGCTCGAGCCGGGCATCGACCAGAAGTCACTGGCGAAACGCTTGATGGCTACGGATCCACGATACTATTCCACCTATTACGCCATCGACGGCATCAACTACCGGCCCCAGAACCTGTCGTCGGCGTTCGATACGCTCGATGCGGCCTATCTCCCGCTCGTGCTCCAGGAAGCCGCCGGCATCCCGCTCGACTCCACGTTCAGGGAGCAGAAGGGCATCATGCTCCGCTGCAACGGGACGTTCTATGCCTGCAAGAAGGGCGCGGAGGCCCGCAGGTTCAACCGGCTTTTGATCGACGCCGGGATGATCAAGGGGCTGTAGAATCCTCACCCGATTCGCCACCGTCATTGCGAGGAGCGAAGCGACGAAGAAATCCATCTATCCGTTATGCCGTACGATGGATTGCTTCGCTGCGCTCGCAATGACGGGGGCCTACTTCTTCCCGACCTTCTCCCACAGCCACCGCGCCACCGCATCCGGCGAACTCGTCGCGTCGTTGCCCGCCGCGCGCAAATTGGCCTCGCGCATCGTGGCGATGTCGATCCTGCCGAGCAGCGGGGCCAGCGCGGTGCGCAGCGCCTGGTCGTCGGCGCGCTTCGGCGCGAGCAGCACCATCGCGTCATAGGGCGGGATCGCGTGCCTGGGATCGCCGAGCACTACGAGGTCGTATTTGGCGATCAGCCCGTCGCTGGTATAGCCCGCGATGACGTCGACTTCGCCGGACGCCACCGCCGCATACATGAAGTCCGGCTGCATCTGCCGCTGCGAGCGGAACGACAGCCCATAGACCTTTCGCAGCGAAGCCCATTCGGGCCGCGAGAAGAACTCGTAATCGCCGGCGATCGTCAAGCCCGCCGCGCGCGAGGCCAGGTCGGCGATGGTGCGGATGCCGAGCTGCTCGGCGCGCTTGCGCGGCATCACGAGCGCATAGGCGTTCTCGAAGCCGAGTTCGCCCAGTAGCGTGATGTTCTGTCTTGCCAGCAGGGTCTTCAATTCGTCGAGCAGCACTTCGCGCGGCCGGATGTCGCTGCGCTGAAACTGGTTGGCCCACAGCGTACCGGAATAGTCGACATAGACGTCGATATCGTTGCCTGCCAGCGCTTCGAACACCACGTTGGAGCCCAGGCCTTCGCGCGTCGTGGCCGACAGCCCGGCTGCCTTCAGCCGCTGACCTATCAACGCCGCCAGCACATATTGTTCGGTGAAGGTCTTTGCCCCGACGATATAGCCGCCCTGCGAGCGCGTGATGGTCGGCACCAGCGTGGCCGCGACAAGTGCTGCGATGCCGACGACGCCCAGCGCCGTGCGCAGGCGGCTGCGGTGGCGCAGGCCGAGTTCGATCAGCGCCAGCAATTGATCGACAGCCAGCGCCAGCACCGCCGCGGCGAGGCAGCCGAACAGCACGAACACCCAGTTCTGGGTCTGCAGGCCTGCGAAGATGTAGTTGCCGAGGCTGGTCTGGCCAATCGGCGTCGACAGCGTTGCGGTGCCGATCACCCAGACCGCCGCGGTGCGGATGCCCGCCATCATGACCGGCAGCGCCAGCGGCAATTCGACGGTGAACAGCGACTGACGCGGGGTCATGCCGACGCCCTTCGCCGCTTCCAGGATCGCCGGATCGACGCCCTGCAGCCCGGTGATGGTGTTGCGCAGCACCGGCAGCATCGAATAGAGCGCGAGCGCCAGCACCGCGGGCAGGAATCCGAACGCCGAAAAACCAAATCCGAACCATGACAGCGAGAGTGCCGCCAGCGCCAGCAGCAGCGGATAGAACAGCGCCAGCAGCGCCAGTCCCGGAACCGTCTGCACGATGCTGGCAAGACCGAGCAGCGCGCCGCGCATCACCGGGCGATGACGCGAGATGATGGCGAGCGGCAGGCTGACCAGAAGCCCGAGCGCCAGCGCGGTCACGCTGACGCGGACGTGGTTGCCGAGATAGTCGGGCAAATGGCCCAGCGCCTCGGCCCAGCGTGGATCGGTGAGCAGGCTCATGCCGCGCCATTCCGCGGCAGCAGGGTGCCCAGCCGTTCGGCCTGCCGCCGCGGCGTGCGCAGGAGTTCACCGACGTAAGCGTCGCCGGACTTCGACAACTCCGCCGGCGTGCCCTGCGCCAGCAGCCGCCCGCCGCGCATGACCGCAATGCGGTCGGCGAGCAGGATCGCTTCCGTCATGTCATGGGTGATCATGATCGTGGTCAGGCCGAGCTTCCGGTGCAACTCGCGAAAATCGTCGCTCAGCGCGTCGCGGGTGAGGGGATCAAGCGCGCCGAACGGCTCGTCCATCAGCACGATGCGCGGCTTTGCGGCGAGCGCACGCGCCACGCCGACACGCTGGCGCTGGCCGCCGGAGAGTTCATGCGGCAGGCGGTCGCGATACTGAGCGCGGTCGAGCCGCACCAGGTCGAGCAGTTCGTCCACCCGCGCCGAAATCTCGGCAGCAGGCGTGCCCAGCAGCTTCGGCGTGATGCCGACATTGCCGGCGACGCTGAGATGCGGAAACAGTCCGCCGCTCTGGAAGACGTAGCCGATCCGGCGGCGCAGCGGTATGGGATCGACGTTCCGCACGTCCTCGCCTTCGACCGTGATCGTGCCGCCGTCGGCCTCGATCAGCCGGTTGGTGAGTCGCAACAGCGTGGTCTTGCCCGAGCCGGAGCCGCCGACGATCGCCAGAAACTCGCCCTCGGCAACGGCGAGCGAGACGTCGTCGACCGCCACCACGCGGCCGTCGTCGAACGTCTTGGCGACATGCGCATAGGCGATCAGAGGAACTGCAGTCATGGGGCATGGCCTCGACTCTTACCCGGGTGCAGCTTAGTGATAGCCGATATCGATGGCTGTTGTGACCCGTCGGGCGTGGATTTTGCCCGGCTTTCCGAATCGTGGCGACGTTTGGCGGGCGGCGTGGGCAATCAGCAGCACAGCTATGAATACTGGCTCGGCGAGTTGGTGGCGAAGCACTCTGGCCGCGGTGTCGAGCGTTCGATCAGGCCAGACGCCACGATCCGCCGCGCGCGCGCCGTACTCGACATCATCGGCGTCACGAAGGTGGCCGAGCTGACCGATCTCGACCGGGTCGGCATCCCAAACTTCATCACCGTTCGGCCGGACGATCTCGGGCCGGGTATCTCCTATTATAATGGCAAGGGGACGACGCGCGCCGATGCGCATGCGGGTGCCTTGATGGAGGCGGTCGAGCGTCATGCGGCCGAGCGGTATGACGGCCCGATCGTCACGACGTCACACTATAATCTCCGGCATCAGCACGCCTGTATCGATCCGCTCGAAATTCACGTTCCGATGGCGCGCAGGTACAGCGAAGACCTGTTGCTGGAGTGGACGCTGGGTTTCGATCTGCTGACGCGCCAGCCGACCTATGTGCCCGTCAACTGCGTCGTCTGTCCCTACCATTCGTTTTCCGCAACCACGCTGTTCTATTCGAGCACCAACGGCCTTGCGTCGGGAAACACCCGGCTCGATGCGCTCTGCCATGCGTTGTGCGAGGTGATCGAGCGAGATACCGCCGCGCTTGCCATGACATGCGCCGACGTCAGGCCGGCCGTCGCGTCCATTCTGGCGGACATCGGATTCGATGGGGCGCTGTCGCCGGAGCGCGCGGACCCGCCGTCGATCTCGCTGCGCGGGCTGCCCCGTCCGGCCGCGGCGCTGGTCGGCAAGCTGCGGCGGGCGGGGCTGGAGGTGCAGCTTCGAAACCTGACCTCGGCCACCGGAATCCCGACCATCGACTGCGTCATCAGCGATCCGCATAGCGCCGTCACGCCGAATGCGCATGGAGGATGCGGGACGCATCCGGATGCCCGGATCGCGCTGACGCGGGCGCTGACCGAGGCCGCGCAGACCCGGCTCGGATACATCCAGGGCGGACGGGAGGATCTGCCGGACTTCGCCCCGCCCGAGGGCAAGCCACCGGAGCCGACATGGAATCGCTGGGGCGGGATCATCAGCTTCGAAGATATCGCGTCCCATCAACATGCGTCGGTGAACGAGGATGTCGAGTTCATCATGGGGCGGATGCGTCAATCCGGTTTCGATCAGGTCGTCGTCGTCGACGTAACCCGGGCGGAAGTCGGCATTCCCGTCGTGCGCGTAGTCGCGCCGCGTGCGGAGGCCTGGACGTTTCACCTGATGCATGGCGGCCGTGCCAGCCTGGGGCGCCGGGCGTTGCAGCAGATCGATCCGAGAACGTAATGGCATCGCAGATCCCATCCCCGGCAGCCGAGACGCAGGCTCCGAGCAAGACAATCGTCTTCTTCGGGCCATCGATTGCCGCGCCGGAAGTGAGCGGACTCGTAACCGCTACCCATGCGCCTCCGGTCAGGCGCGGTGATCTGGCGGCTCTCGACGACGATTATGGCGTCATCGTCATTCTGGATGGCGAGTTCGGGCAGAACATCTCCGTGTCGCCCAAGGAGATCCTGGCGGTCCTTAGCAGCGGCAAGACCGTGATCGGCGCCGCGAGCATGGGGGCGCTGCGGGCGTCCGAACTGGATCGCTATGGAATGATCGGCGTCGGTTGGGTCTACGATCGCTTCCGGACAAGCGCTGTCCGCAACGATGCGGATGTGGCGCTGGTCTATTTCCCGTTCGACTTCAAGCCGATGACGGTGCCGATGGTCGACCTCGAGTACTGGATGGAGATGGCTTCCGCCGCCGGCTTGATCGCCGGCAGGGAAAGAGCCGTCCTGCTGAAGGCAGCCCGCAGGATTTTCTTTGCCGACCGCACCACGGACCGTTTGATGGAAGCGCTGCGTCGTGCGGTTGGCGGCAACACGCTCGAAGCGCTGCTCGCATTTTCCGGCGGCACGATTCCGAGCGTGAAATCGATCGACGCCGTGGCGGCGTTACGCCTCGCCATGTCGCCTGCCGCTCCGCGGGGGAATAGCAGATGACCGCCGACCCCAAGCCCGTGCCGAGCCCGCAATTGACCGAATTGCTCGCCAGCGCATTGCTGGACGAGGAACTGTGCGACAGGCTCTTTGCCGATCCCGAGACGGTCGCGCGGGAGTTCGATCTCCCGCGCGAGGAAGTCCAGGCGCTTCACCTGATCGACCGCGGCAAGTTCGGGCAGGCCGTTGCCCGGTTGCGATGGGGCTAGGTCCGGCCTTGCGCGGGACGGCTACGATCCTGCGACGCCCCGGAACGGACAGATCATCGTGAATTCGAGAAGGGTAGGCGGCTTGTCCTTGCCGTCTCCATAGGTCCACGTCAGCTCGATGTCGTGCTTGTCGGCGTTGGCGTCGTCGAATTTGTGCTCCCTGACATCGATCTTGATGCATATCGGCGGATCGGAATTGAAACACTTGCGAAGCGAGGCGTCCAGCAGTGCGCACCTTGTCAGCGGCACGACGCCATCGAGCGCTACGTTATTGGGCTGCGCGGTCAGGTCGAGGCGGGCGTGCCCCATCTCCCGCAGCCACGCCGCACCGCCGCCGGCCGGCCAACTGCTTTTCGGTGTCAGTATCGACTGATACTGACCATACTCCATCGTCTCGAGATGGATCTGGTCCGACGCCGCCTTCAGTTTAGCCACGCTCCTCTTCATGGCATCGAGCGGGTAGTAGTTGTTGTTCATCAGCGCTTTGAATTGGGGGTTATTGAAAAATGCACCGCCCAGGATTGTCATTTGTGGCACGATTGTCTCCTCCCTGAAAAATCACTGATGGCGAGCCCGGTCAGCGAGATAGCCGCGCCAAACGAGATCGATTGCAATTTGCCGCTCGGCAGCCGGAATTCCGTTCAGACAAAAAAGCGGGGAACGCCAGGCAAGCTGGGGCACGTCGACCCGGCTGAAAATGTGACGGGCCGGGTCCGGGCCTGTCGATTTGAATCACTACTTCGAATTGTACTTTTGAAATGTAACACTCAACGCTGCGTTCCGTCCAGAGACAACCGCAATTGACGCGCTTGTCCGGTCAGTCCCGGTGCGTCACAATTGGTCGGTGGCTTTGAAGCGGTTGCCGGCAGGCGTTAGCTGACGCGCCCGGTTGCCGAAGAGAGCGTGGAAATGCATTGTTTCGCATGCCGATCTCCGATGGACCCGGGGGACAATTGGTGCGCCCATTGCGGCGCAGCGGCGCAGCAAAGCAAGGATCCCGACAGCGAACGGAAGTTTGTGACAATCCTTCGCGCCGACCTGGTGCATTCGACGGGCCTCATCGCCGAACTGGACCCCGAGGAGGCCTTGTCGCGGCTTGAACCTGCCCTGACGGCCATGCGCGGCGCCGTTCGTCAGTTCGGCGGCATCGTCAGCAAGGAAATGGGCGACGGGCTCTCGGCCGTCTTTGGTGCCCCGATGGCGGATGACAATCATGCGCCGCTCGCCTGCCACGCCGCCATTGCGCTGGTGCGGCGCGTCGCCAGCCTGGGCGATGCCGGGCTGCAGGTTCGTGTCGGCCTGCACTCCGGACTTGTCGTCACCTACATGGTCGCCAGCGAATTCTCCAAGATCTACGAGATCGGCGGCGCCGCGCAGCATCTGGCGGCCCGGTTGGAGGCGGCGGCCGAGCCCGGCCAGATCTACGCATCCGGGGCCTGCCAGAAATTGTCCGAAGGACACGTCCAGTTCGAGGCTCTGGGTCCGAAACTGCTCAAGGGTTTCACCGATCCGGTGCCGGTGTACCGCGTGATCGGCGCAATCGATCTCTCAAGCTGGCGCATGCGCAAGGCGCGCAGCGTTTCGCAATTTGTCAATCGTTCGCGCGAACTGGAACTGTTGAGGGCGGCTGCCGAGAGCAGCGCCCTCGGCGGCCGAACGGTGTGCCTGACCAGCGATCCCGGCATCGGAAAATCGCGACTGGTGCACGAATTCGTCCAAGAACTCGAACTTGAGGGGTGGAAACTCATCGAAGCCGAATGCAGCCCGAATTTGCAGGGCTCGCCATTCGCCGCGCTCAAGGCGCTGCTGCTCTCCATTCTGAACCCCGCGGCGGCCAATCGCGATGAGAGCCACGCGGACGCACGGGCGGGCTTGCCGCAGATCCTGCGGCTGGCGGTCGATGCCGTGCTCGACATTCCGATCCTCGACGGGCAGTGGGATCAACTGGAGCCCCAGTCGCGTGGCCGTGCCATCTCTGTCGCGAGCTGCGCGATCATGGAGAGCCTGGCTCGCCAGCAGCGCACCGTGCTTCTCATCGAAGACCTGCACTGGGTCGACCGGGCAAGCGACGCCGTCATGGCCGCCCTTGCATCGCTCAAGACGCGCCAGTTGCTGATCATCATTACCAGCCGGCCCAACGGCATTCCGCAATGGGTCGAAAAATGCAGCGCCGAGACATTCTCGATGCGGCCGCTCGACGAGCGTGCGGGCCGGGCGATGCTCGATGCCATCCTGGGAACGTCCGAGACGACGTTCGACTTGAAGAGCCGGATCATCCGGCATACCGCGAACGTGCCGCTCTTTGTCGAGGAGGTGTGCCGCCGGCTCAAGGAGACCGACATTCTCAGGGGGCAGTGGGGGCAGCTCACGCTCAGTCGGCCCGTGGAGGAGCTGGGAATCCCCACCAGCATTCAAGGGGTGATCGCGGTCCGGCTGGATCGCCTGCGCAAGGAGGAGCGGACCGTCATGCAGATCGCGTCCGCGCTGGGCACGCGGTCGATGGTCGCTACCTTGCGTGAGGTGGCCGCGCTGCCGGAAGGCCTGCTGCAGCGCGCCCTCGGGACGCTCGACCGCGCGGAGCTGCTGGTTCGAACCGACAGCGTTGCCGAAGATACCGTCGAGTTTCCGCACGAAATGGTTCGCCAGGTTACCTATGATTCAATGGTCGAGCGGGCGCGGGAGCGGGTGCACGAACGCATCCTTTACGCCCTGGAGAGCGATGCGCGTTCGCGTGACGAACTGGACAAGCTTTGTTTCCACGCCGTGCGTTCCAAGGACTGGACCAAGGCGTTCAGCTACGGCCGGAGCGTGGCCCAAAAGAGCGTCGCGCGGTCGGCGTTCGCCGATGCGACATCGTACTTCGAGATTGCCATGGATGCACTCGACCGGTCGCCGATTTCGCGGTCTCGCGAAATCGAGGCCATCGACCTGCGGATCGAAGCGCGCATGGCGTTCATGGGGTCGGGCAAGGTCGTCGAGTGGTTGCAGCTTGGCAAGGAAGCCGAACGGCGTTCGGACTCGATCGGCGATATCGGCCGCAAGGTCGCCGCCATGACGGTGCGATCGGCGGCCCAGAACTTCTACGGCACGCCGCTCGAGGCGATTGCCACCGGCGAGCAGGTCGTCCGCCTGGCGGAGGAGTGGGGTAACCCGGGCTGGCTCAGCCTTGCCGAATACGGTCTCGGTCAGGCCTATTTCTTAGGGGGCCGATTCCGCGATGCCGAGGCGATGCTCGGGCGGGCCTGCACGCAACTGATGGGACCGGACCCGAGAGCTCCGATCGGCACCACGGCCAAGAACCTGCTTCTCGTTTGCTGCATGATGAAGAGCGTCACCCACGCGACGATGGGGGAACTCGACGACGCGAAGGAATTTCAGCAGCGGGCCGAAGCGCTGGCCGACGAAAGTGGCCGGCCGTTCGATCACGTGGCCGCGGCCTGGAGCGGCGGCGTCCTGCTGCTTGCGGAGGGTAATGCCGAGGCTGCAATCCCTGTCCTCGACGAGGCATTCGCCCAGGCGGAGGAGCATGGGGTGCGGATCTTCGTTCCCGTCATCGCCTGCCAGCGCGGAATGACGTATTCCGAACTGAAGCAGATCGACGCTGCCGTCGATAGTCTCACTGAATCGCGCGAAATTGCCCGGGCCGTCGGCTATACCTCGATCTTCCTGCGCTGTTCCATCTATCTCGCGCTCGCGCTCGAGCAAAAGGGAGATCCCGCGGGCGCGCTGAAGATGGTCCGCGAGGCGCGAAACGCCGCGCGGCAACAGGGTTTTGAAGGAATTGAGGCCGAGGCGCTGCTTTTCGAGGCCATGATCCTGCCTGCTGTGAACGAGGAAAACAAAACCACCATCATCCACAACCTGAGGGCCAGCATCGCCATCTCGTCCCGGCTTGAAGCCAGGCCACTGCTTCAAAAGGCCGAGACGTTCCTGAACAGGATGCTCGCCGGCACGGAAGAGACTTGAGTGCCGCGTGCGGGGACGGCAGCGCTTCATTGAACTTCCGCGCGCAAAACGCTAAGGCATCCCTCCAATCTTCGGGGGGAATATGGCGGATACCGAACAGTCGGTCGCGGTCGCGCTCGATAATGCGACGGTGGCCTTTCGTGTCGCTGGCGACCGCGTCTACACCGCCGTGGAAAAGGCCAGCCTGTCGGTGGCACATGGCGAGTTCGTCGCCATCGTAGGCCCCACCGGATGCGGAAAATCGACGCTGCTCAATGTCGCCGCTGGACTGCTGAAGCCCGTCGCCGGGGCGGTGCGGATTTTCGGTCAGCCGCTGACCGGCCTGAACCGGGATGCCGGCTATCTGTTCCAGGCCGACGCGCTGTTTCCCTGGAAGACCGCGATCGACAACGTCGCCATCGGCCTCGAAATAAAGGGTGCGCCGCGGGCGCAGGCGCTGCAGCGCGCGCAGGGTTGGCTCACTTCCGTTGGCCTCGGCGCTTTTGCCAACCGCTATCCGCATATGCTGTCCGGCGGCCAGCGCAAGCGGGTGGGGCTGGCGCAGGTCCTGATCCGCGACCCGAAGATACTGCTCATGGACGAGCCGTTCGGCCCGCTCGACGCGCAGACGCGGCAGATCATGGGCAACCTGCTGCTGGAATTGTGGAACGCCGACCGCAAGGCGGTGCTGTTCGTCACCCACGACCTCGAAGAGGCGATCGGGCTGGCCGATCGCGTCGTCACCATGTCGGCGGGACCTTCTGCGCGTATCATCGGCGACTGGCGGGTGCCGCTGGCGCGCCCGCGCGACATCGCCGAAATCCGCATGGAAAAGGATTTTCATGAACTGCACCGGGAGATCTGGAGCGTGCTGAAGGACGAAGTGATGAAGGGCTATGCGCAATCCTCGCAGGCCGCGGAGGCCGGCTGATGTCGCGCCTGACGCTGCTGTCGCTGCAATTGCTGGTCGCGGTCGTCGCGCTGGTGGTGTGGCACGTCCTCACCACGGTGCCGCTGTTCGGCCGCATCCTGTTGCCGCCGTTCTTCTTCTCCAACCCGATCGATGTCGCCAGTCAGGTTGTGAAGTGGTTTTACACTGGCGTGATCTGGAAGCACCTTTTCATTACGCTGTGGGAATCGGTCCTCGCTTTCGTGATCGGATCGGTCGGCGGCGTTCTGGTCGGGTTCTGGTTCGCGCGCAAGCCGCTCGTCGCCGCGGTGTTCGATCCCTACGTGAAAATGATCAACGCACTGCCGCGCGTGGTGCTGGCGCCGATCTTCGCGCTGTGGCTCGGGCTCGGCATCTGGTCAAAGGTCGCGCTCGGCGTGACGCTGGTGTTCTTCATCGTGTTCTTCAACGTCTATCAGGGCGTCAAGGAGGTGTCGCCGACCGTACTCGATAACGGCCGCATGCTCGGCATGAGCGAGCGGCAATTGACGCGCCATGTCTACTGGCCGTCGGCGCTGTCGTGGATGTTCTCGTCGCTGCACACGGCGGTCGGCTTCGCCGTGGTCGGCGCCGTCGTCGGCGAATATCTGGGATCGGCGGCCGGCCTCGGCTACCTGATCCAGCAGGCCGAAGGCGTGTTCGACGTTGCCGCCGTGTTTGCCGGCATGTTCGTGCTGTCCGTCTTCGTCATCCTGATCGACCTGGTGGTGACACTGGTCGAGCGGCGCTTATTGGTCTGGCGGCCGACGGCAACTGAGGGGCGGGGGTAGCTCTTGCTGTCATTCCGGGGCGCCTCGTAGAGGCGAATCCGGAATCTCGAGATCCCGGGTTCGCTTTGCGCCCCGGGATGACGGCGGCGAGACAGCGGGCGGAAAGTCGCCTTCTCAACCCGGCCGCGCTGCTTTATCTTGCAGCGCAAATGAATGGAGGAAGTCATGAATAAACTGTTCGTCCGGCTGGCGGGCGCGCTGCTGGCGCTGACGCTGACCTCGGGTCTTGCCGCAGCGCAAAGCAAGGTCACCGTCGCGATCGGGGGCGGCGCGTGCCTGTGCTACCTCCCGACCGTGCTCGCCCGGCAACTCGGCGAGTACGAAAAGGCTGGCCTCGCCGTCGAATTGGTCGATCTCAAGGGCGGTTCAGACGCGCTGAAGGCCGTGCTGGGCGGCAGCGCCGACGTGGTGTCGGGCTATTTCGACCATTGCGTCAATCTGGCCGCCAAGAAGCAGGAACTGCAGTCGTTCGTGATCTATGACCGCTATCCCGGCCTGGTGCTGGTGGTGTCGCCCAAGCACACCGATGCCATCAAGTCGATCAAGGATCTGGCCGGCAAGAAGGTCGGCGTCAGCGCGCCGGGTTCCTCGACCGATTTCTTCCTGAAGTTTCTGTTGAAGAAGAACGGCCTCGATCCGACCAGCGCCGCGGTGATCGGCGTCGGCCTCGGTGCAACGGCCGTCGCCGCCATGCAGCAGGGACAGATCGAGGCGGCCGTGATGCTCGACCCCTCCGTCACCGTTCTGCAGGGCAGCTATCCCGATCTGAAGATCCTCGCCGACACCCGCACGCAGAAGGACACGCTCGCCTTGTTCGGCGGCGAGTATCCGGGCGGGGCGCTCTACACCACCACGGCCTGGATCAAGTCGCATGAAAAGGAAGTGCAGGCGCTGACCAAGGCGATCGTCAACACGCTGGCGTGGATCCACAGCCACTCGCCGGAAGAGATCATGGCGAAGATGCCGGAAGAGATGGTCGGCAAGAACAAGGAGCTTTATCTCGCCGCGCTGAAGAACACGATCCCGATGTATTCGGAAACCGGCATGATGGATCCCAAGGGCGCCGATGCGGTGCTCGCGGTGTTCAGCGAAGGCTCGCCGGAAGTCGCCAAGGCCAATATCGACGTCAGCAAGACCTGGACCAATAAGTACGTCGAACAGGCCAGGAAGACTACGGGCGCGAGTCCGAAGTGAAGTCTGGACAAGTGAGTGTCCCGATAAGTCTCCCGGCGGGATTGAGTGGTGCGAAGCGATGAGTGGCATGAGACCTCCGGTCATTCACCGCGTCAGCGCGCTCGAACTCGCCGTAGAGGCGTGGGCCTGGCCGTTCGCACAGGCGCGCCGCGCCGATATCGACGCCCATTTCGAAAATCTGCGGCGTGAGAATCCGGCGCTGTGGAATGGTCGCGTCCTGCTCGGGCGCAACCCGGTTTTTACAGGGGATCGCTTCAGCTCAAGCTATTTCGAAACCGACTTCGCGAGCTTTCTGGCCTGGCGCGACTGGGGCTTTCCCGATCCCGCCGTATTCAACGGGTTCGGCATGGGCGCGCTGCGCTGCGCCGACGGCGCCTTTGCGCTCGGTGAGATGGGCCAGCACACGGCGAATGCCGGGCGCATTTATTTTCCCTCGGGCACCCCCGATCTCAACGACATCAGCGGCGACGCGCTCGATATACCCGGCAGCGTCGCGCGCGAGCTCGAGGAGGAGACCGGGCTCGTGCCTGCGGACTATCGAAGCGACGCGGATTGGCACTGCATCTCCACTGGAACAGCGGTTGCGATGATTCGCATCCTGCACGTCGATATGCCGGGCGAAACCTTGCGCGGCAGGATCGAGGGCAATATCGCCTCGCAGCGATCGCCCGAATTGTCGGCAATTCATCTCGTCCGCGGCACGCAAGACTTCAACTCGGCAATGCCGCGCTTCGTCACCGCATTCCTGGAGAAGCAGTTCGCATAATCATTGGCGGGAGGATATTTTTAATGGGTGTCGATGCCCGTGAAGAACGTCGAACACGTTTAGCCCGTATTTCTCCGGCGCGATTCGAGGGGGCTGTTGCGATCAGCCCCTTGTGGCGCGGAATGCGCCTTGGCGTCGCAGCATGGCTGGCGGCCGCCGGTCTGCCCGGCCTTGCGTTGGCCCAGCAGCCCGCCGCCGCTCCGGCACTGACGCTATTCCAGAACGTTCGCATCTTCGACGGCAAGAGCGCTGCGCTGTCGCCGCCATCCAATGTCCTCGTCAAGGGGAATGTCATCGAAAGCATTTCCACAGCGCCGATCGTGGCGGACCCGGCCGCCACGATTATCGCCGGCGCTGGACGCACGCTGATGCCGGGGCTGATCGACGCCCATGTTCACATGGGGATGTCGACGGTGCCTCTGTTGCTGCTGATGACGGCCGACAGCAACTATACCATGCTGCGCCAGGGCAAATCTGCCGGCGAAATGCTGATGCGGGGATTCACCAGCGGCCGCGACGTTGGCGGCAATACGTTCGGGCTCAAGCGCAGCATTGATGAAGGACACCTGGTCGGGCCTCGCATCTGGCCGTCGGGAGCGACCATCTCGCAAACCTCGGGTCACGGCGATTTCCGCCAGATCCACGACCTGCCGCGGGCGTCGGGAGATCAGCTGCATTTTTCCGAACGCCTCGGGATGACGGGCGTTGCCGACGGCACCGACGAAGTCCTGCGCCGCGTGCGCGAGCAACTCATGCGTGGGGCGAGCCACATCAAGCTGATGGCAGGCGGAGGGGTGTCGTCGGATTTCGATCCGCTCGACGTCTCGCAGTATACCGAGACCGAGATCCGCGCGGCGGTCGAAGCGGCGGAGGACTGGGGGACATACGTCACCGTCCACGCCTATACCCCGCGGGCGATCCAGAAGGCGATCCGCGCCGGCGTCAAATGCATCGAGCACGGCAATCTGGCGGACGAGGCAACGGCCAGGATGATGGCCGAAAAAGGCGTCTGGTGGAGCTTGCAGCCATTTCTCGATGACGAGGACGCGATTCCGTTTCGGGAAGGTTCGGCGAACCGGAAGAAGCAGATCGAGATGACCGCAGGGACGGACACCGCCTACAGACTGGCGAAGCAGTACAAGGTGAAGACGGCGTGGGGCACCGACACGCTGTTCGATCCGAAGCTGGCCACCCGGCAGGGCGCTCAGCTTGCGAAGCTGATTCGTTGGTACTCCCCGGCGGAGGTGCTGAAGATGGCCACCGCCGACAACGCCGAAGTGCTGGCGCTCTCCGGCCCGCGCAACCCTTATCCGGGCAAGCTCGGCGTCGTCGAGCAGGGCGCGCTGGCGGATCTGTTGCTGGTCGACGGCGATCCGCTCGCCAACATCAAGCTGATCGAGGATCCCGACAGGAACTTCAAGGTCATCATGAAGGACGGAAAGATCTACAAGAACCAGACTTGATTCCCGGCTCCTGTTGGCGCCGAACGTTAAAGCGCGGCGGCCCGCGTAACCCTGAGTTGCGCGAGCGGAAAGCAGGGGCGGCTTGCCTGCGCGGTGTGGCCGCAAGCAATGCGCTTGACATCTGGTCGCGCTACCAATGTGATGGGCGGCAACAAGAACAAGAAACGCACTGCACAAAAAAATAAACCAAGGGAGGATTCCATGCCGGGGCACAAAGCTGCACGCCTGCTCGTTGGGCTGTCCGCCGCATTGGCGGTGTTGGGGATGGCGGTTTCCGCCGATGCCCAGGAGAAAAAAATCAAGATCGGCGTGATTTACGACCTGACCGGCCCGCTCGCGGGCGGCGGTTCGGAACTGCAATATATCGGCGCCAAGATCATGCTCGACCAGTACGCCAAGACCGGCGTCGAGGGTTACAAGGTCGAGGCGGTCTACGCCGACGCCCAGAGCAAGCCGGATGTTGCGATCAACGAGGCGGTGCGGCTGATCGAGCAGGAAAAGGTCAACATGCTGCTCGGCTTCTTCTCCTCGGCGCAATGCGTGCCGGTGGCCGCGCGGGTCGAGCAGCTGAAGAACTTCATGTGGATCACTACCTGCATTTCCTCCGCCGTGCTCTCTGACAAGAACTTCAAATACGTGTTCCGTCCGCAGGCCTCGGGTGACCAGTTCGGCATGATGACGGTGGACTTCATCTCCCAGAACGCCAAGGAAAAGCTCGGCAAAGAGCCGAAGGACCTGCGGGTTGCCATCATCCACGAGGACGGCGCCTATGGCGTCGACGTTGCCAAGGGCAACGAGGCCGGCGCCAAGAAGGCCGGGCTCAACATCGTGATGAAGGAAGGCTATGCCTCCACCGCGCCCGATCTTTCCGCCCTCGTCACCAAGCTGAAGCGCGCGCGGCCGGATGTGATCTTCCATACCGGCTATAACCCCGACATCACCCTGTTCGGGCGTCAGGCGCGTGAGCAGGGCCTTAAGTTCGCAGCGCTGGTTGGCCACGGCGCGGGCTATGGCGTGTACGAGAAGCTGAAGGAAGGCTTAGGCGGCGACGTCAACTACGTCTTCAATGCCGATCCGATCTCGATCTGGCTCGCCAACCAGAAATCGATGGATCCGAAGCTGCCGCCCGTCATCAAGATGGTCGGCGAGGAGTTCGACAAGGCGAAGCCGGGGGTTGCGATCCGCTCCGCGCATGCCGGCATGGCCGCGTCGAACACCTACGTTTTCCTGACCGAGGTGCTGCCGCGCGCCATCAAGAAGCACGGCGGCGTCGATCCCGAAGCGCTCCGCAAGGCAGCCCTTGAAGTCGACCTGCCCGAAGGCGGCACCATGCTGGGCTTCGGCGTCAAGTTCTACGGCGAAGGCAACCAGATGGCCGGCCAGAACGAACGCTCGTTCCCGGTGGTCATCCAGTATGTCGACGACAAGTCGTATGTGGTGTGGCCGAAGAGCCAGGCGCAGCGTGAGGCCGTGCTGCCGTTGCCGAAGGGAACGACGTTCAGCAACCAGTGAGCGCGGAAGCAGGCCAAGCGGAGGTTCCGGGGTGCTGACGGTAGAGGGGTTGGTGAAGCGCTTCGGCGGCTTCACCGCTGTCAACAACGTGTCGTTTCGGGTTGAGCAGGGCGAGATTCTCGGCCTGATCGGCCCGAATGGTTCGGGCAAGAGCACGATCTTCAACATGCTGTCGGGCACGCTGATCCCGACAGCAGGCTCCATCCTGTTCGATGGAAAGGAGATCGCGGGCAAGGCGCCGCACTGGATCATCAACAGCGGCGTAGGTCGCACGTTCCAGATCCCGCGGCCGTTTCACCGGCTCAGCATCTTCGAAAACGTGGCGCTCGCCGGCTACTACGGCCAGGGCCGCCACAGCCGCGCCAGGGCGGACGAGGCCGCGGAGCGCGCGCTCGCCATGGTCGGCCTTTCGACCGACCGCCACGCCAGCGTCGATGGTCTCGGCGCCGCCGGCCTGAAAAAGCTCGAACTCGCCAAGGCGCTCGCCACCGGGCCCAAACTCCTGCTCGCCGACGAAAGCCTCGGCGGGCTCGACGAGCACGAGATGGATCAGGCCGCCGACATGCTGCGCAACATCCGCGACGAGCTCGGCATCACCATCATCTGGGTCGAGCACATCATGGGCGTGCTGATGCGCGTGGTCGATCGCGTCATGGTGCTCGATCACGGCGAGAAGATCTCGGAAGGCCTGCCGAGCGCGGTGGCCGGCGATCCCAGGGTGATCGAGGTCTATCTCGGCACCGACGCGGATTCGAGCCAGGTTGCGGCCGCGGAAGCGCGCCGCAAGGCGGGGGTCTAGCGCATGCTCGAACTGAAATCGGTCGACGCGGGTTACGGCACCTTTCAGGCCCTGTTCGGCATCAACCTCGACGTCAGGGCGGGTGAGGCGGTCGGCGTGATCGGCCCCAACGGCGCCGGCAAGACCACGCTGATGCGCGTGATCTCCGGCCTGATCCGCCCCACCAGGGGCGCTATCTCGATGGAAGGCCACGACGTGCTGGCGACGCCGGCGCACCGCATCGTCGATCTCGGCATCGCCCATGTGCCGGAAAACCGCCGGCTGTTTCCGCGCCTCACAGTGGACGACAATCTCAAGATGGGCGCCTACATGCCGGGCGCCCGCGCCAAATATGCCGAGCGGCGGGAATTCGTGTTCGAGCTGTTTCCGCGCATGAAGGAACGGCGCAGCCAGATGGCCGGCACCATGTCGGGCGGCGAGCAGCAGATGTGCGCGATCGGCCGCGCGCTGATGTCGGACCCGAAACTCTTGTTGCTCGACGAGCCCTCGGCAGGCCTTGCGCCGGTCGTGGTGCAGCAGGTGTTCGAACTGGTCAAGCGCATCCGCGCCAGCGGGCTCACGGTATTGATCGTCGAGCAGAACGTGCAGCAGGTGCTGAAGGTGGTCGATCGCGCCTATCTGCTGGAGGCCGGCAGCATCCGCGCGTCGGGCACGTCGGAAGAGATGATGAAGACCGACACCATCAGGCAGGCTTATCTCGGGGTTTAGGGCAGGGCTCGCATGCAGGGATTTCTGGACATCTTCGACATCTATCTGCTGGAAGCCGTGGTCAACGGCATCCTGCTCGGCGGCGTGCTGGCGCTGTTGGCGCTCGGGCTCAATTTGATCTTCGGCGTCATCGACGTGACCTGGATCTGCTACGCCGAACTGGTCATGATCGGCATGTACGGCATGTACTACATGGTCCAGGTGTTCGGCCTGCCGTACTGGGTCGCGGCCCCGATCGCCATCCTGCTGGTTGCAGCGCTGGGCGCCGCGCTGCACTACCTCGTCATAGCACCGCTGCTGACCGCGCCGCCGATCAACCAGTTGCTCGCGACCGGCGGCGTGCTGTTCATCCTGCAGAGCTTTGCCACCGTCGCCTTCGGCATCGACTTTCGCAATCTCGGCATCCGCCTGCCGGTGCTGGCGATCGGCGAGATGCATTTCAGCTATTCGCGGCTGCTTGCCTTCGTCGCCGCGTTGATCGGCATGCTGGCGATCTACTTCTTCATGAAGCGCACCTACACCGGGACCGCGATCCGCGCCATCGCGCAGGACCGCCAGATCATGTCGCTGATGGGCGTCGATACCAAGCGCATCTATCTCATCACCTCGGCGCTGGGCGGCGCGCTCGCCGGCCTCGCTGCCTGCCTTCTGGTGCTGCAATACGACGTGCACCCGTTCGTCGGGCTGTCGTTCGGGCCGATCACCTTCCTGATCTGCGTGCTCGGGGGCTTAGGCAATTTCGTAGGCGGCTTCATCGCGGCGTTCGTGTTCGCCCAGATCATTTCGCTGGGCGGGCTGTTCTCCGACCTCGAATGGGGCTACGTGCTGGCGTTCGCCTTCTTCATCGTCATGATGTTCATCCGGCCCGCGGGCTTACTCGCGAGGCGCTCGTGAATTCCCGTAACGCCGCCTGGGCGGTCGGCCTTGCAGCGCTGATCGCGCTGCCCTTCGTCTATCGCGATCCGTACCATCTGCACATCCTGGTGCTGATCCTGATCTGGTCGTTCGCCTATACTTCCTGGTCGATCATGGGCCGTTTCGGCCTGGTGTCGCTCGGCCATGGCGGCTTCATGGGCGTCGGCGCCTATGTCACGGTGCTGTTGTGGAACCATCTCGGCGTCTCGCCATGGATCGGCATTCCCCTGAGCATGGTGGCGGCGGGCGCGCTTGCGCTCGTGGTCGCTTATCCCTGCTTTCGCTTTCGTATCACCGGGCATTATTTCGTGCTGGTGACGCTGGCGCTGTCGGGCATCGTGCTGCAGGTCATCACCGCGACCCGCGATTGGACCGGCGGTTCGCTCGGCTATACGCCGAACCGCACCAAGGGCAGCCAGTTGTGGGCGCTGCAGTTCGACGACAAGACCACATGGTATCTGATCGCGCTGTTCGTCTGGGTTGTGGGCCTCCTGATCTGGCGCTGGGTCGACCGCAGCATGAGCCGCTACGCCATGGAGGCGATCTCGGAGGACGAGGACGCGGCGGCTGCGGCCGGCGTCAACGTCACCGCCGAAAAGCTCAAGATCACGCTGATCTCGGCGCTGATGACCGCGCTCGCGGGCGCGCTCTACGGCCAGTACCAGATGTTCATCTCGCCCGACACCGTCAGCGGCATCGCGGTCTCGCTGCAGATGGTGTTTGCCGTCATCGTCGGCGGGCTCTACGTCTCGCTCGGGCCGACGGTCGGCGCCGTCATCACCATCCTGCTCGCCGAAATCCTGCGCATCGGGTTCGGCACCAAGGCGGTGGGCTGGGACAACCTTGTCTATGGCCTGCTGCTGGTGATTTTCATCATATTCCTTCCAAAGGGCATTCTTGGTAGCGTCCTCGACAGATTTAAGACGCAACCCAAGCCCTCCGGGATGAAATGAACAAGAAGCCCTCGCAACCGATTGCCGATGAACTGAAGCCCTATGTCGCGCCGTTCCGTTTCGACGGGACGGGCGAGTTTCACCTCAAGTCGCACAAGACGAACGAGAAGGGCGGGCTCGACAAGGAGCAGGCGACCAAGATCATCGAGGCCAACCGCGGAAGGCTGAACGATTTCCAGGAGAAGCTTTACGCCCAGGACCGCTGGTCGCTGCTCCTGATCTTCCAGGGCATGGACGCCGCCGGCAAGGATAGTGCGATCAAGAGCGTGTTCGAGGGCGTCAACCCGCAGGGCTGCGAGGTCACCTCGTTCAAGCAGCCTTCGACCATGGAACTCGACCATGATTTCATGTGGCGCAGCATGATTGCGCTGCCCGAGCGCGGCCGCATCGGCATCTTCAACCGCTCCTATTACGAGGAATGCCTGGTGGTGCGCGTGCACCCGGAAATTCTGGCCAGGCAGAAGATACCGCAGGGGCTGGTGACGAAGGACATCTGGCGCGACCGCTTCCAGGATATCTCCGCGATGGAGAATTATCTCGCGCGAAGCGGCACGGTCATCCTCAAATTTTTCCTCAACGTCTCCAAGGAGGAGCAGCGCGAGCGCTTTCTCGCGCGGCTGGAGGATCCCGCCAAGAACTGGAAGTTCTCGCTGGCCGATATCGGCGAGCGCAAGCTGTGGGCGAAATACCAGGCGGCCTACCAGGACCTGATCCGCCACACCTCGACGCGCGCCGCGCCCTGGATCGTGGTTCCCGCCGACCACAAATGGTTCGCCCGCGTGGTGATCGGCTCGGCCATCGTCAGTGCGCTGGACAGGCTCGATTTGCATTTCCCGAAAGTCGACAAGGCCGACCGCGGCGAATTCAAGCAGGTGCGCGAGGCGCTCCTTGCGGAAGAGAAGGGCGAGGGGAAGGCGACGAAGAAGTAGGGGACGAAGGCGCGTCGACGGCTACGTCCGTCATTCCCCGCGAAGGCGGGGAATCCAGTACGCCGAGACTTCGCGGCTCGAACTCCGGGCTCTGGGATACTGGCTCACTCGCATGCGCGAGTGACGACATGCGGCGCAGCCCGCTATTAGGTCAGCCCCTCTGACCATCTTTTGGCGTTGCAGCCGCCCATAATTCTCGTCTAGAACAGGCCCGGAACGCCGTTCTGGCAACGAACCGTCAACGGTTTTGGCCGAGGATTTCGGGCGTCCCAAAGGGTCTGGCAATGCTGATTCGCAGCGAAATGTCTGGAGTTCGGGGTGGAGCGGCCAAGGCTGGCTCCATGTTTGCCCCCGCTCGTCCGGCTGCGTCCGCGCCCACCCTGCTTCTTGGCGGGCTGCTTCTTATCGGCCCCTGAGGGCCGTCTGGGCGGTTTGCGCCTGGGCACTCAGGGGTTTTGAGCGAGATCACCAGACCCTTCAGCGCCCAGTGAACCGGCGCTACCACCCAAAAGGAATTCAGAACATGACATCAGCCAACAAGTCCGAGAAGGACCGCGTCATCATTTTCGACACCACCCTGCGTGACGGCGAGCAGTGCCCGGGCGCGACCATGACCTACGAGGAGAAGCTCGAGGTCGCCGAGATGCTGGACGACATGGGGGTCGACGTGATCGAGGCCGGCTTCCCGATCACCTCGGAAGGCGACTTCCAGGCGGTCAGCGAAATTGCCCGCCGCTCCAAGAACGCCGTCATCGCCGGCCTGTCCCGCGCGCATCCCAAGGATATCGACCGCTGCGCCGAGGCGGTGAAATTCGCAAAGCGCGGTCGCGTCCACACCGTGATCGCGACCTCGCCGCTGCACATGCGCGTCAAGCTGAACATGACGCCGGAGCAGGTGATCGAACTGTCGATCGCCAACGTCAGCCGCGCCCGCAACCAGATCGACGACGTGGAATGGTCGGCAGAGGACGGCACCCGCAGCGAGATGGATTATCTCTGCCGCATCGTCGAGGCCGTCATCAAGGCCGGTGCCACCACGGTCAACATCCCTGACACCGTTGGTTATACGGTGCCGGAGGAATACACCCACTTCATGCGCACCCTGATCGAGCGGGTGCCGAACTCCGACAAGGCGGTGTTCTCCGTGCACTGCCATAACGACCTCGGCATGGCGGTGGCGAACTCGCTGGCCGGCATCGCCGGCGGCGCGCGGCAGGTCGAGTGCACCGTCAACGGCATCGGCGAGCGCGCCGGCAACGCCGCGCTCGAAGAGATCGTGATGGCGATCAACGTCCGCAACGACAAATTCCCGTGGTGGAACAGGATCGACACCACGCAGCTGACGAGGGCCTCGAAGCTGGTCTCGGCGGCGACCTCGTTCCCGGTGCAGTACAACAAGGCGATCGTCGGTCGTAACGCCTTCGCGCATGAGAGCGGCATCCATCAGGACGGCGTGCTGAAGGACGCATCCACCTACGAGATCATGCGCCCCGAAATGGTCGGCCTGAAGCAATCCTCGCTGGTGCTGGGCAAGCATTCCGGCCGTCATGCGTTCGTGCACAAGCTGGAAGAGATGGGCTACAAGCTCGGGGCGAACCAGCTGGAAGACGCGTTCGCGCGCATGAAGGCGCTGGCCGACCGCAAGAAGGACATCTACGACGAGGACATCGAAGCCCTCGTCGACGAAAAGATGGCGGCCTCGCACGACCGCATCAAGCTGACCTCGCTGACGGTCATCGCCGGCACCCACGGTCCGCAGCGCGCCACGATGAAGCTCGACATCGACGGCCAGATCAAGATCGAGGAAGCCGAAGGCAACGGCCCGGTCGATGCGGTGTTCAATTGCATCAAGGCGCTGGTGCCGCATGAGGCGAAACTCGAACTGTACCAGGTCCATGCCGTCACCGAAGGCACCGACGCGCAGGCGGAAGTCTCGGTGCGGCTCGCGCATGAGGGCCGCTCGATGACCTCGAAGGCCGCCGATCCGGATACGCTGGTCGCCTCCGCAAAGGCCTATCTCGGCGCGCTGAACAAGATCGTCATGAAGCGCCAGCGCGACATGCCGGCCCAGGCGGCGGGCTGAGGCTTGCCGTCGTTACCCGGTGCGCAATTGCGCACCGGGGGCGCTAGGGCTCGATCTCGGTGAGCAATTTGCGGTACGCCTCGCGATCGCCGTCCTGGGCACGCGTCATCAAGGCTGACCATTGCCCCGGTTTGCGGATGCAGGCGTTCGAACGAGCGTCAGCCTGGGAGTGTCGCCGTATGGGGAGTTTCCCCTGCTGGGACCCGGCATCCTGAAGGCTCATTCTGCTGACCCGATGCACGGACTGGATACACCGGCGCCTCCGGCCACGACAGGACAGAATTTCTTGTTCAGCCGCTAACCTTGGCCGCGGCTCCGTCGAAGCTCCAGTCGTGAACCCTGCGAAGTCCACGGCCGCTGCCGGCGTGGGCGGCGTAACATTTGCGGCTGCTGGAACGTAACTCATCCAGATCAACAGGGAGAATACCATGCTTACCCGCCGAACCGTTCTTGGAGCCGTGCTGGCTGCCGGAGCGCTCGCTTCTTCGCCGGCATTGGCCGACAGCGCACACGCGTTCGACTCCAAGGCCTTCGCCGCGGCTCAGAAAGCGGGCAAGCCCATTTTGATCGCAGTCCATGCGCCGTGGTGTCCGACCTGCAAGGCACAGGCGCCGATCGTGAGCGGTCTGAGAGCGGATCCAAGGTTCAAGGATCTGGTCTATTTCGTCATCGATTTCGACAGCCAGAAGGACCTGCTCAAACGTTTCGGCGTCCGCACGCAATCGACGCTGATTGCCTTCAAGGGCGAAAAGGAGGAGGGCCGCTCGGTCGGCGATACCAGGCGCGACTCGATCATTTCCATGGTCGCAAAGGCGGTCTGACCCAACGGGAGAAGCCGTGACAGTCAAAGGAGCCAAGATCCGAACGAGGTTGGATCCGGCCTCGCGGCGAGCCGTCATCGCGGGCGGACTTGCTGCGGCCTTCGGCTGGGTACCGGCGGGGACATGGCGATGACGATCGGCAGTACCGCCCTGGCTTTTCTGGCAGGATTCCTTTCTATCCTTTCGCCTTGCGTTCTTCCCTTGCTTCCAATCGTCCTCGGTGCGGCGGCGTCCAGTCATCGTCACGGACCTCTGGCACTTGCCACCGGCTTGTGCGTATCGTTTGTCGGCATCGGATTGTTCCTGGCGACGGCGGGCCATGCAATCGGATTGGATGCTGACCGGCTGCGCTACGTGGCGGCGACGCTGATTGTCATCGTCGGGATCGTGCTGCTGCTTCCGCGGCTGCAGGCGCAGGTGGCGGTTGCAGCGGGGCCGATCGGAAATTGGGCCGACAGCAGGCTGGTAACGAGCCGAACGGGCGGCCTTGCCGGACAGTTCTGGATTGGGGTGCTGCTTGGTGCCGTATGGAGTCCATGCGTGGGGCCGACGCTTGGCGCAGCGACCTTGCTTGCCGCTCAGGGCAAGGACCTGGGTCAGGTAGCGCTGACCATGCTGGCGTTCGGAATTGGCGCGGCCCTGCCGTTGCTGGGATTGGGATGGGTCTCGCGCGAAACGATGGTCCGGTGGCGCGGCCGATTGCTGGCGGCCGGCAGCGGAATGAAAGCCGGACTCGGCCTTGTATTGATCGTTGCCGGCCTGCTCGTCATTTCGGGAGCGGACAAGACACTTGAAGCCTTCCTGGTGAACATTTCACCGGAATGGCTGACGAACTTGACAACGCGGTTCTAGGAGAAGCCCGATGAAACTCATTGTCGTTTTCCTCACACTTCTGTTCGTGGCACCTGCTTTTGCAGACGATGGCATCATCACGAAGCCAAGCAACCATTCGGTCAAGGATACAATTTCGCGATTCACCGCGGCGATCAGATCGCGGGAGGGCGCGGGTTTCACCATGTTCACCGAAATCGACCACGCCGCCGCGGGAAAGAAGGCTGGTCTGGAAATGCGTCCCCGCACGGTGCTGATCTTCGGCAATCCGAAACTCGGCACGCCGGTGATGACTAAGACGCCATTGCTCGCGATCGACAATCCTCCAAAAGCGCTTGTTTGGGAGGACGACCAGGGCAAGGTGTGGCTGTCGTACAATTCGGCCGATTATCTCTACAAGACGATCTACCCCCGGCATGGGCTTGAAACCCCTCCCAACTATGCGGCGTTCGCCAAGTTCCTGAGCGACGTAACCGACGAGGCAACAAAATAGCGGGTGGCGAGTCGGCACGGGCTCGACGCGATCGAATGGATTCCGGGCTCGATGATCCGCGCCGGGCGAGTCGGGAGAAGCGATGCTGGCGTCAAGCGTCGCGGCTCGGCTGCCCGTAGTGGTCACCCTACCGAGGCGATAATGCGTACCGGTCCCAGCGGCTGGCGTCCGCCGGAAGCGATCGGCGCGCGCGCTCCTGGCAGGTTCGGACGGTAGTCGAGCGCGATGACTCCAATTTGAACGAGATGTTCGGCGACCGGCCTGTGATCTGAACCTGTTTCGTACCGATCAAGGGGGCCGGAAAATTTTGCCGGGATCGGCTCCTCCGGACTTCGCGGCTTCGCCGAAAAGCTGAGGAATCCCACACAATATCCGAACAGCTCAAGCGCATATTGTTTCATGGCGGCCTCCGCGAAGGACGGCGTTTCTCCGCTAGGATGATGCGTTGCGCGGGACTCACAATGCGGAAGGCGCTAAGATAGCCTCAGGCTAGGCTGAAGGCTCTCATCCTATGGCTGAGCGATTTGATCTCACTGACCTTCGCTTGTTCCTGCACGTGGCGGACGCCTCGAACATCACCCACGGGGCCCTTCGCGCGAACATGACTCTGGCTTCCGCCAGCGAGCGAATCCGCGACATGGAGATCGATCTTGGCACGCCGCTCCTGGTGAGAAAGCGCCGAGGCGTCGAATTGACGGCGGCGGGAACGGCGCTCCTTCATCATGCCCGTCTTGTCATGCAGCAGCTCGAGCACATGCGTGGAGAGCTGCACGATTACGCGAAAGGACTGCGGGCACAGGTTCACGTTCGCTCCAACACGATGGGCATTTCGGTATTTCTTCCCGCACGCCTGGCACGCTTTCTCTCGGCCCATCCGAACATCGACGTGGATCTGGAAGAGGGCCGTAGTCGCGACATTGTTCGGGCGGTCGCCGCTGGAAAAGTGGAAATCGGTATCGTTGCCGAAGGGCTCGAAGCAGCTGCCGAGCTTGAAACGATGCCAGTCGGCGAATACCGGTTTGTGCTTGTCGTGCCGCTCAGGCATGAGCTCGCGCGCTGCCGTAAAATACCTTTCAAGGAAGTGCTTGATTACGATCTGGTGGGTCTTCGAGCTGATACTGCCTGGCAGGACTTTCTGAATGAACAGGCAACGCGAGCTGGCAAGAGGTTGAAACTGCGTGTGCGGCTGGACGGCTTCGATTCAATCTGTCGCGTGGTTGAAAACCGGATCGGGTTAGCCATCGTTCCCGAACCTGTAGCCAGGCGTTGGACCCGCAAGCTGCGCATCATTCCGTTGGACGAAGTCTGGGCTCTCCGTCACCTCACCCTGTGCGTGCGGAAGCTCGCATCGCTGTCTCCGCATGCGAAAAATCTCGTGAAATATCTGGCGAAATCTCCTCCCGCCCAAAAGCATGCCCCCTGACAGGTTGCAGAAGTCCGCGGGTCGACACGCTCCGAAAGCAAATGCGGACATCCCGCGGACCAATTTTGATGTCAGCAACCAAGAGCGGGCAAGGAAGGGTATAACTCCATTGAGCCGCAACAAAGCTGGGCAGCAGAACCTCTTGTCAATCTGCCTGACGGGCAAATCACTTCCACATCACGCATCATCAAGCCGTCCAGCCTTTCGCGCGAAAATATTGCGCTCGCGCCGTCGGGCAAATCAGTGATCTAATTCCGCGCGTCTCACCCGAATGAGGGGCGTTGGCCATCGTCACGAACGTGCGGTGAGATGCGGTGGACGCGGAATGCGCGAGACGTACGCGCAGGAAGCGTACGGCGAAGTCGTGTGGTCCTGACGTCGCGGTGCTGGCGTCAAGTCGCGCAGGTTCATTCTTGCGCGGCGACAGAGGCAAGAAAGCCGTTCGCTGGGGAGAGCACGTTATAAGTCGTAAAGCCACTGCGCAGGGAAGGCCGGGATGCTTCCGCCGAACCTGTATGCTCGTGTGCGCGCTCTCTGTGCGCAATTGCACGCGAGACCGCGGGTGCGGCGCGCACCCGGCCTTCCCTGCGCCCTCACTGTTTTGAGGAGGGCCAACGAAGGATGCAAGCCTCGGGCGGATCGCGCCGCGAGATCGCGAAGTCATGTTCAGTCGTCATCCCCGGAAGGCGGGGATCCAGTATTCCAGAGGCCGTTGTGATGGAGTCGAGATGCCGCGGCGTACTGGATCCCCGCCTTCGCGGGGACGACGACCCCGGCTGTGGAGAAGCTGTCGGCAAGCGCACCCATCTTGCAGGACCGCACATCGTTCGACAGCCGCGAACCCGCCGTTAGCCAACCTCGATTGGACGGGAGCCGGGATAGCGGCGACAAGTCCGGGAATGCTGAACGGCGGTGCAACAAGTGTTGCAGTGCAGCAGGCTTGACTTGGCAGCCCCTGCTAACGGGCAATGGCAATTGGTCGGGCTTCTATGTATTGGTGCGGCTGGCATGCAAGCTCGGAGCGATATGGTTAGCGCTCCGCAAGAATGGTGGAGGAAACATGCGAAAACTGATTTTGGCTGCGGCATCGATCGCGGCCTTGACACTGGTCGGCCCGGCGGCGGCGCAGTCGCCGATCGTCATCAAGTTCAGCCACGTGGTGGCGCCGAACACGCCGAAGGGCCTCGCGGCCGAAAAATTCAAGGAACTGGCCGAGAAATATACCGAGGGGAAGGTCAAGGTCGAGGTCTATCCGAACTCGCAGCTCTACAAGGACAAGGAAGAGCTCGAAGCGCTGCAACTCGGCGCGGTGCAGATGTTGGCGCCCTCGAACGCCAAGTTCGGCCCGATCGGCGTCAAGGAAATGGAAGTGTTCGATCTGCCGTACATCCTGCCGGACCTGAAGACGCTTCGCAAAGTCACCGACGGTCCGCTCGGCAAGCGCCTGCTAGGTTTACTCGATTCCAAGGGCATGACCGGGCTCGCCTATTGGGACAACGGCTTCAAGATGATGAGCGCGAACAAGAAGCTTGTTGCGCCCGCCGACTACAAGGGTCTGAAGTTCCGCATCCAGTCTTCCAAGGTGCTTGAAGCACAGTTCCGTACGCTGGGCGCCATTCCGCAAGTGATGGCGTTCTCCGAAGTCTACCAGGCCTTGCAGACGGGCGTCGTCGACGGCCAGGAAAATACCTGGTCCAACATCTACACCCAGAAAATGCACGAGGTGCAGAAGTACATCACGGTCACCAACCACGGCTACATCGGCTACATCGTGGTCGTGAACAAGAAATTCTGGGATGGAATTCCTGCCGATATCAAGCCGCAGCTCGACAAGGCCATGAAGGAGGCCACCGCCTTTGGCAACGGCCAGTCGCAGAAGGAAAACGACGACGCGCTGGCGGAGATCAAGAAGACCGGCAAGAGCGAGATCATCACGCTGACGCCCGAGCAGGACGCGGCGATGCGCAAGGCGCTCGAACCGGTCTACCAGGATGTGGCAAAGCGCGTCGGCCAGCCGCTGATCGACGAATTCCTCAAGGAGACGAGGGGCGCGACCAACTAGGACTGACGTTGAAGGGCTTCTGTGCTTTGGCGCGGAAGCCCTTTTACCGTCCGGTTTGTGCTATTCATGGTGCGGGGCCTGCGACCGTAACGGGCGCGGGGTAGGGCGCGAGGATGGTCCGCAACGACGCGACCGCCTTCCAGGGGGAAATTGATGCTGCTTCGTATCCTCGATCGGCTTGAGGAGATATTGATCGCGACGCTGATGGGGCTCGCGACCTTCATCATTTTTCTGGCCGTGATGCACCGCTATCTCATCGGCATTCCCCTCCTGTATCCGATCCTGTTCCCGATCAACCTGTCCTGGGCGCAGGAGCTATGCATCTACATGTTCGTGTGGGTTGCCAAGTTCGGTGCGGCCTATGGCGTGCGCACCGGCATCCATGTCGGCGTCGACCTGGTGGTGAACCAGCTCAGGCCGCCCTGGCGCAACGCCGTGGTGCTGTTCGGATTGCTGTGCGGCGCGTTCTTCACCGCCGTGATCGGCACCATGGGCGCGAAGTTCGTCTGGGGCCTGATGCACACCGACCAGGTCTCGCCGGATCTCGAAATTCCGAGCTGGTTCGTCTACCTCTGCATTCCGCTCGGTTCCTATCTGATGTGCTTCCGCTTCCTTCAGGTGGCTTACAACTACTTCTACACGGGCGAACTGCCGCATCATGACCACGCCCATGTCGAAGGCGTCGAGATTGAAGAGCCGGGTGTCGGCGCTGCAGAGGTCACCCGATGACCGCCCTGATTATTTTCACCCTGCTGATCGCGCTGATGCTGACGGGCATGCCGATCTCGATCGCGCTCGGCATGACGGTGCTGACCGTCATCTTCACCATGACCAACGTCCCGACCGAGTCGGTGGCGCTGAAGCTGTTCACGGGCATCGACAATTTCGAAATCATGGCGATCCCGTTCTTCATCCTGGCCGGCAATTTCCTGACCCATGGCGGCGTCGCCCGCCGCATGATCAATTTTGCGACCTCGATGGTCGGACACTGGTACGGCGGCCTTGGGCTTGCCGGGGTGATGGCGTGTGCGCTGTTTGCCGCGGTGTCCGGTTCATCGCCGGCGACCGTGATCGCGATCGGCGCGATCATGATGCCGGCGATGGTCAAGCAGGGTTTCCCGAAGCGCTTCGGCGCCGGCGTCATTACGACCTCAGGCGCGCTCGGCATCCTGATCCCGCCATCGATCGTGATGGTGATCTATTGCGTGGCGACCGGCGGCAGCATTGCGCTCGATCCGGCCGGTCAGCGCGTTTCGTCGGCCTCCGTCGGCCAGATGTTCATGGCGGGCGTCATCCCGGGGCTGATGCTTGCAACGCTGCTCGGCGTAACGACGTTTTATCGTGCGTACAAGTTCGATTATCCGCGGCTGCCGAGGGCAAGCTGGTCGGAGCGTTTCATCGCGTTCCGCAAGTGCATGTGGGGCCTGCTGCTGATCCTGATCGTGCTGGGCGGCATCTATGCAGGCTTTTTTACGCCGACGGAAGCCGCCGCCATCAGCGCCGTCTACGCCTTCGTCATTGCGGTGTTCGTCTATCGCGACATGTCGCTCAGGGACGTGCCGAGGGTGCTGCTCGCCTCCGCCAACATGAGCGCCATGATCCTCTACATCATCACCAACGCGGTGCTGTTCTCCTTCCTGATGGCGAACGAGAATATTCCGCAGCAGATCGCCGCGTGGATCAGTTCGGTCGGTGTCGACTGGATCATCTTCCTCCTGATCGTCAACGTGTTGCTGCTGATCGCGGGCAACGTGATGGAGCCGACCTCGATCGTGCTGATCATGGCGCCGATCCTGTTTCCGGTCGCGGTCAAGCTCGGCATCCATCCGGTGCATCTCGGCATCCTGATGGTCGTCAATATGGAGGTCGGCATGTGCCATCCGCCGGTCGGGCTCAACCTCTACGTGGCGTCCGGCATCGCCAAGATGGGCATCACCGAACTGACGATCGCGGTGTGGCCTTGGCTCCTGACCATGTTGATGTTCCTCGTGGTCGTGACCTACGTGCCTGAAATCTCGCTGTGGCTGCCGCGCGTGCTCGGCATGCTCTAGCCGTTGTGCCTTGCGATGGATCAAATTGGCCGAGATTACATCTTGGTAAGGGAGCGTTCCCTTTCCAATCGGTAAGTTGAAGACCGGCAGGGCGGGGCCCATCTTCAGGCAACCTTTTCACAGGAGGTCTGCATGAGGAAATTCGCCATCGCCGCGGTCGCGGTACTCGCCATCGCCGGTTCAACCGCCGTCTATGCCCAGCACCGTCATTGGGGCTACGGCCATTCGCGGATGAATCCGGAAGATCGGGCGGCCTTTGCCGACGCGCGGATTGCCGCCGTTCATGCCGGCCTCAAGCTGACCGCCGACCAGGAAAAGCTGTGGCCGCCGGTCGAGACCGCGGTCAGGGAATTCGCCAAGCTGCGGATCGATCGCGCCAATGCCCGGATGAACTCCTCGCGTGACGATTCCGGCCAGCAGAAGCCGGACGATCCGGTGACGCGGCTGCGCGACCACGCCGACAACATGGCGACCATGGCAGCCGCGATGAAGAAGATCGCCGACGCGGCCGACCCGCTCTACAAGACGCTGGACGACGGCCAGAAGCGCCGGCTTTCCGTCCTGACCCGTATGGACCGCTGGTCCGGCGGCCGGGGAGGCTGGCGGCACCACGAGCACGGGATGGGCATGGGCCGGATGGGCATGGATCGCGATTTCGACCGTGATCACGACCGTCGCGGCGCCGACCGGAACCGGTATGACCGGGATGACGGGCCGGACCGGGGCGGGCCCGAGCGGCTCTGATCGCCGCCCGATCCGGGATCGGCGCAAGTACAGGCAGAAGCCGCTGAAATCCAGCGGCTTTTTGCCATTTCCGGCGGCCGCCAAAGCCCGGGAAAACTTCGCCCCATTTGCTGGACATCCCGGGGTCGCTTTGCTAAACGACGCGCTCTCGCGAAGGCCTTCTCCGGACCCAAGCATCCGGGCGCATAGCTCAGTTGGTAGAGCAGCTGACTCTTAATCAGCGGGTCCCAGGTTCGAGCCCTGGTGCGCCCACCAAGCCTAAAGCGTTATTCCGGCAGCTGCGTTTCGGCGCCTTATTCGTCGACGCAACAACTCATGCTGCTTCCGGCCGGCGGGACATCGAGAGCCGGATTTTCGGCGAAGAACCCGGCGGGGTGAAGCGCGAAACCAGCCGTGATCACCGGCTGAACCGGAAAATCCTCGGGGCGAGGAATATGGTGCAGGCCGAAAGAGTGCCAGACGACGATATCAGTATCGACCAGCGGACGATCTGCGGCAGTCCACGCCGGCAACCCGTCGCCCCCGCTGCTTTGGTTGGGATAGCGGCCAGCCGCAAAAATCTCGTCGGGATGATAGGCCGTAACCCATAACTGTCGCATCATGAAGGTCGCTCGTCTGGCCACCATGGATTGCGGGTCGGAGAAGGTCGGCACCGGACTGAGCGGCAGCAGCTTGTAGGCGGTGGGCCGTCCGAGCCCGTTGCGGGCTTCGGCGCTTTCGATTTTCCAGAAGCGGGCGGCGTTGAAATCGACGTTGCGCTGCGCGTTCTGCTCGGTTTCCAGGACGGTCTCGCGGATGGTGAAGGCGTTGCCGTGCGGATTGTCGGGGCCGACCGGCAGCGCCACGGTATCGACCTCGACGACCCGGTTGCGCTCGCCGTCAACCGCCATGTCGAGGCGCATGTTGAAGATGTGCTGGTGATAATGCGCGTAGACTCCTGGCGAAACTACGGTGCCGTAGTCAGGCGATTCGCCTGGCCTCAGCCCGGCCGTGTTGAGAATGCCGGTCGCCTTCATTTCGAAATGAATCGAGCCGTCCTGATGAAAATACCAGAACGAGCCGTATTCGTAGTTGCCGACAGTTGAAATTGACGACACAACGAGGCGGCGAGCACGCCGCACATCGACCTCGCCAGTGAACAGGTCGGTATGCTTCCAAAGGATGCCGAAATCCTCCTCGTGCAGGCACACCGCGCTCTCGATGCAATAGGGATCACCCTTGCTGTCGGCCAGCCATGCGTCGAAATAGCGGATGGCGCCGAGGCAGTCGCAGCCGAGGGTCAGGGAGTTCGCCAGCACGCCGATGCCGTACTCGCCGACATCGAAGGCGTTCTTGCGGAAATGCCCACCGCCAGGATGTCCGTAAGGCACGACCATTTCCGACAAGGCCGCGCGGTGCATCACCGGCCGCAGCCGGCCGTCATCCTCGTAACCGACCGTATGCAGCACCAGCCCCTCGCGCGCATTGAAGCCCACGCGAAGACGCCACTTCTGCCAGCGAACCTCGTTGCCTTCGACGACGAAACTCGGGCCGGCCGGCTGCACGATTTCCAGCGGCTTTACGTCATCACGAAAAGTGCTGCGGTAGCGGGCCGCGTAGTTGCGGTTCTGCATCGGGACGTCGGCCTCGCCATAATCGTCGACGCGCAGAACCTCGGCCCGGTCGAGATCGATCACGGCGCAAAGCCCCTCGATCGGATGGGCGTAGCCGTTGTCGTGCTTGTCGTTGCGATACCAGCAGAACGTATGCGAGAGCCTGCGGCCTTCCTCGTCCGGCAGCCCGTAATTGCCTGCAGACCACGGGTCGACCTGAACCTTCTCGATGTCGGTTATGCCGCGCTTGGCCAATGCGGCTCGAAAACGCGGATCGGCCCGGGCCACTTCGCCCACCAGGGTTATGTCGTCGATCAGGATGCGCGGCCGCACGCCGGGCACGTGCCGCCAATCGACAACCCGATCCGCGACGAGATCGACCCGGGCCTCAAAGACCTTGCCGTTGGTTCGGTCGAAGGCGCACACGAAGGCTTCGCGGGCAAAGGCCGCTCCAGGCTTGGCGTCGTGCACCACGCTTTTGTCCGGTTCGTGCAAGATGATGGTTTCGAACATCATGCCCGCCCCGAGATCGTGCGTTGCACGCACAGCCGCCGCGGCGCGGCGGATCTCATCCGGCGTTAATGGGTCCAGCGGATGCCTCGGCGGTGCAACGGCGCCAGCTTCTGCCACTGTATTTTGCATGAGGTCCTCTCGACGTTCGGTTGGTATGAAAGCTGTCGGGCTATGCCGCGTTCAAAGCCTGCGCAATGTCGGCAATCAGGTCGGAGGGATGCTCAATGCCGATTGACAGCCGGATTGTAGAGTCGAGAACGCCTATTTTCTGCCGGATGTCGGCGGGAACGCCGGAGTGGGTCATGCTTGCAGGAAGGCTCGCAAGCGACTCGGTGCCGCCCAGACTCACCGCCAGCTTGAATATCTGCAGTGCGTTCAGGAATTTGAACGCGGCGGCCTGACCGCCGACGATATCGAACGAGAACGTGGAACCCGCGCCGGTGCATTGCCTTGCGAACAGCCGGCCGGCGGGGGAAGCCTCGTCGTGATGAGCGAGGTAGTGGACATCAGCCACCTTGTCGTGCTCGCGAAGATAATCGGCCACGAGCCGCGCGTTTGCGTCGGCTTTCTCCATGCGGATACTCAGTGTTTCGAGCGACCGGCTGAGCATCCAGCAGGAATGCGGGTCCAACTGGGTCCCGATGGCGCCTCGTAAGGCTTTGACGTCTTTCATAAGCGCCTTTGAACCGAGCGCGGCACCTGCGATCAGATCGGAATGACCGCCAACATATTTGGTGAGCGAGTACAAGGAAAGGTCCGCGCCGTGCTCGATCGGCCGCTGAAATACCGGCCCAAGCAGCGTATTGTCACACGCGACGATCGGCGTGTGCTCCTGCGCCTGGCCGATCAGATCGGCGACGCGACGGACCATCGCAATATCGACGAGACCGTTGGTGGGATTTGCCGGGGTTTCGATAAAGATCATCGCAACCCGGCCTTTGCGCATGGCGTCCTCTGCAGCCAACTTGACCGCGGTTTCGTCGATGCCGTCGGCAAAGCCAACCGCACCGATATTGAGACCGGCAAGCGTTTTGGCAAACAAAGTTTCGGTTCCGCCATAGAGCGGCTGAGAGTGAAGAATGACGTCGCCAGGGCGGACGAAGGCGAGGATCGTGGTTGCGATAGCTGACATGCCGGACGAGAACAGCGCGCATTTCTCGGTGCGCTCGTAAATGGCAAGCCTGTCCTCGACGATCTCGCTGTTGGGATGATTGAACCGCGAATAAACCAGGCCTGCGCCCATGCCCTCGGGAGGCTCGCGCCGACCTGAGACGAAATCGAAGAAGTCCTGTCCGTCTTCGGCGGTCCTGAAAACAAAGGTCGAGGTCAGGAAGACCGGCGGCTTGACGGCGCCTTCCGACAGTTGCGGATCGTACCCGTAGTTCAGCATCAGGGTTTCGGGATGCAGCACGTGGTTGCCGATATGGGTCTTCGACGGAAACGGTTTAGCCATGGCGTGCCTCGTCTCGTTCCGGAGGATCATTCAAAGGATTATTGTTTCGATCGCCTCTCGCTTACCCAATTCATACCGTGGACATCAGGCATGAATCGCAACTTTCAACGCTTCGGCGCGGATTTCTTCGACGAGCCTTTCTTTCAGCCGCACGAAGTCGGATGTTGTCTTGATTTTGTAGGATCGCGGGTGGGGCAGGTCCACCACGATTTCAGCCTTGATGCGACCCGGACGAGCGCTCATGACGATGACGCGGCTGCCGAGGAAGATGGCTTCCTCAATATCGTGGGTAACGAACAGCACGGTTTTCTGGTCACGTTCCCAGATGCCGAGCAGCATTTCCTGCATCAGCACACGCGTCTGATTGTCGAGTGCGCCGAACGGCTCATCCAGCAGCAGGATCTTGGGGTCGTTGGCGAGAGCGCGCGCGATCGCGGTGCGTTGTTGCATGCCGCCGGAGAGCTGCTTCGGCCAATGATTCTCGAAGCCCGACAGGCCGACGCGACGGATGAACCCATCGGCGATCTTGCCGCGTTCCACAGCGGAAATCCCGCGTTCGCGCAGGCCAAACGCAATATTCTCGCGCACGGTCAGCCATGGGAAGAGCGTATAGGATTGGAACACCATGCCGCGATCCGCGCCCGGTCCCGTGACCGGGCTTCCATCCAGGAGGACACGGCCGCTTGTCGGCCGGTCAAGCCCGGCGATGATCCGGAGCAGCGTGGATTTTCCGCAGCCCGACGGACCGAGGATGGTGACGAAGTCATTGTTGCCGACGGTGAGATCGGTAGGTTCCAGCGCCTTTGTCGGCGCGTTGCCCTGGCGCGCAGGGAAGGTCCGCGAGACCTGCTCGATCCTCAGCTCGGTCACGCCAGTCTCCACGGGAACAGCCAGGCGTTGAAGGCCTTGAACAGGAAATCCGACACCAAGCCGATCAGGCCGATGACGATGATGCCGAAAATGATCTGTCCGGTATTGAGCAGGGCCTGGCTGTCGGTGATCATGTGGCCGATGCCTGACGATGAGCCGATCAGTTCGGCAACGATGACATAGGTCCATGCCCAACCCAGAACGAGCCGGAGAATTTCCGCGATCTCGGGAGCGGAGGAGGGCAGCAGTACCCGCCGGATGATGCCGCTATCGCTGGCCCCCAGCGTGTAGGCCGCTTCGACAAGGTCGCGCCGCGTGCTTCCGACGTTGACGGCGATCATCAGGATGATCTGGAACACCGAGCCGATGAAAATGACCAGCAGCTTCTGCAATTCGCCGATGCCCGCCCACAGGATCAACAGCGGGATGAAGGCCGAGGCAGGCAGATAGCGTGCAAAGGAGACGAATGGTTCGAGGAAGGCCTCGATCGGCTTGTAGGCTCCCATCAAAACGCCGAGCGGAACCGCGATAATTGCCGCCAGAAAAAAGCCGCCGACAACCCGCCAGATCGTCATTCCGATGTCGAACAGGAAGCCGTGCTTGGTCAGGAGCTCCCAGCCTTCCAGCAGCATGGTCAGGGGATTGGCGAGGAACGTCTTTGACACGTATCCGCCGAACGTCGCCCACGCCCACAGGGCAACGAAGAGCACGAAAAACGCAATGCCATAGGCTGCGCGTTGCTTCGACGTCACGGGATCCAGGGGACGCATCACAGGGCATGTTCCTCAAGGCGGTGCGCGGGATCGCTGAAGCCCCACTTCCAGATGCGGAAGCGGGGCCTGTCAAACGAACCTACTTGATGAAGCTCGTGTCAACGAGGTCTTCGGTCTTGGGAATCGCTTTGATGATACCGATCTCGAGCAGCAGCTCCGCAGCTTCCTTGGTGAAAGTCTGGAATTCGCCCGCGAAGAATTTCTGGTTCGCGGCCTTGTCCTGCCAGCGCAGATATTTTGCCGAATTGCCGAACTGCTCGCCGGACTGCTTCACGTCCGAACCCATGATCTCGTAGGATTTCGCCTGGTCCTTTTCGATCAGGGCCACCGCCTCGAAATAGCTGTCCGCCAGCGCCTGCGCGGCTTTCGGATTGTCGGTCAGGAATTTCGGCGTGCAGCCGAACGTGTCCATGATCATCGGGTAGTCGAGCGTGGTGGCGATGATCTTGCCCTTGTCCGGCGCCGCGCGGACGGTCGAGAGGTAGGGCTCATACGTCATGGCTGCATCATTCTGACCGGCCACGAATGCCTGCGCGGCCACAGCCGGCTCCAGGTTAACCACGGTCACGTCCTTGACCGAGAGGCCGTTCTTCTTGAGCATCCAGGCGAGCGTGAAATAGGGCGCGGTGCCTGGCGCGGACGCCGCGACCGTCTTGCCCTTGAGATCCTTGATGGACGCAACATCGTTTCGCGTCGCCATGCCATCGGCGCCGTAGCTCTTGTCGAGTTGAAAGATCTGCTTGGTGGCAACTCCGTTGGCATTCCAGGATATCCAGGTTTCGACCGTGGTTGCCGCGCACTGAATGTCGCCCGAGGCAATCGCCAGATGCCGGTCCTTCTGCGGGATCTTCTTGATCGTCACATCGAGGCCGTTCTTCTTGAAGATGCCGGCCTGATTGGCCAGTGTGAGCGGCGCGAACCCGGTCCAACCCGAGATCCCGATGCCGACCTTGACGTCCTGTGCGACGGCCGGTGCGGACACCAGAAGAGCGGCGCTTGCGGCGAATACTCGAAAACTAGGCATGATTGTCTTCCTTCTGCCGGTTTGTGGATTAAATCCTGCTCGTCTGTTCACCCCGCGTGGGGCGCTTTTGCATCGTGCTTCTGCATCGCATTGCTGCATAAATTGTGCCGGACCTCATGCGTCATTTTCAGCCGCCCTTGAAGCGGGCCACCAGCTTGTGGGACTCGCCCGGATAGATCAGGCGCACCGCCGTCAGCGGCCGTCCGCCGCGCCAGGTGTGCCGGTCGATCACGAGGCAGGGCGCGCCAATCGGGATGTCCAGCGACGCCGCGGCCTCGTCATCGGCCGATATAGCGCTGATCGCATGTTCGGCTTCTGTCCATGGAACATGATGTAGCAGCCACGATCCCGGCGGCTCCGCTGCAAAGTCCGCCGTGGCGGCTTCAGGCACCGCGTCGAGATCGATCAACCTGTCCTCGATCGCGAAGGGTACGGCGTCGGCGCTGTGGCGGCAGGCAATGGCGATGACCTTGCCGGTCTTTCCCACCCCAAGCCGGATGCGGTCGGTGGCGTTGGCGATGCGGCGAGAGCACTTGATCAGTTGATAGCCGTAGCTTCGGCCAAGCGCGGTGATTTCGGCGCGGATATCGGAAATCGTCAGGACTGCCGACAGGAATTTCGGACGGCGCACAAAGGTGCCAGCCCGCCGTCGTCGCTCGATCAGGTCGGCTTGCGCCAGTTCCGACAATGCCTTGCTGACCGTCATTCGCGAGCAGCGATAGCCGGCCATGAGTTCGTGCTCGAAGGGAATGCGATGGCCTGGCGGCCATTCGCCGGACAGGATGCGCCGTTCGATGTCGAGCCGGATCTGCTTGTACAGCGTCGGCTTGTCGGTCAGCTGGGGTTTGCTGCGATCTATCGCGAGGCTCATCCCGCGAGCCTCCTTACAGCGGCGTTGAATCTGTCACGCGCGCGCTCGCGGACCCGGTGGCGCCCATTCTCGACAACCTTGTTGCCGCCGGCCCACACGCAGTCGATGGCGCCTGCGCGTGCAGCGAAAATCCAGCCATCGAGGATGGCATCCCCGCGGCGCCCGGCGAGCGACGGGTGCGTGGTGTCGAGAGTGACGATATCGGCGCGCGCACCGATCTGGAGACCTGTGATCGGCTGCGCCAGCGCCTGGGCGCCGCCCGCGAGTGCGCCGTCGAGTAGCGTGCGGCCGGTCGAGACGCCGGGGCCGCCGGACAACACGTTGCGTTCGCGGTGCTTCAACCGCTGACCATATTCGAGCTGGCGCAGTTCATCGGCGACACCTATCAGCACATTGGAATCCGTGCCGATGCCAAACCGGCCGCCGGCGTCAAGAAACTCGCGCGCCGGAAAAATGCCGTCGCCGAGGCTCGCTTCCGTAACCGGACAGAGCCCGGCAATCGCGCGGCTTTGCGCCAGCGATACGGTTTCCTCAGGCGTCATGTGGGTCGCATGGATGAGACAGCAGCGCGCATCGATCGGCGCATGTTCGAGCAGCCACTCGACCGGCCGCCTGCCGGACCAGGCCACGCATTCCTCGACTTCTCTGACCTGTTCGGCGGCGTGGATATGCACCGGCGCGTCACCGGCCATGGCGATGATTGCCGCCAATTCGTCCGGCGCTACGGCCCGCAGGCTGTGCGGCGCGACTCCGACATTGGCACCGGGCAGGGTGCGGACGGCCGTTCTCGTGGCGTCAAGCAGCTTTGCGAACTGATCGACCGAGCAGATGAACCGGCGCTGGCCGGCATGCGGTGCCGTTCCACCAAAGGAGCCGTGTGCGTAAAAGCTCGGCAGCAGCGTGAGCCCGATGCCCGTCGTCTCGGCAGCCAGTGCAATTCGCGTCGCCATTTCCGCAGGATTGGCGTAGAGCGAACCGTCGCGGTCATGGTGGAGATAATGGAATTCGCCGACGCGGGTGTAACCCTGCTCGAGCATCTCGACATAGAGCAGCGTCGCGACGGCTTCCGTGTCTTCGGGAGACATCTCCAGCGCGAACCGATACATCGTCTCGCGCCACGTCCAGAAAGTATCTGCGGTATTGCCGCGCGTTTCAGCGAGCCCCGCCATGCCGCGCTGGAAAGCGTGACTATGCAGGCTGGCCATTCCGGGGATGGAGAGCAAATGGCGTTCGTCGCCGGTTCCGGGCGCTGTTCCGATCGTGACCTTCGTGATCGATCCATCGGTCACCACCACCTGCACGTCATCGGCCCATCCGGAGGGAAGCAGTGCCGATGCAAAATGCAAAGTGGACATGTTTCCAAACCGGATGGACAGGATGCCGTGATTATATGTATAGACATATCGAACACCCCGTCAAGCTTCTGCCGTTGAGGGAAATTCCATGGCCGAGCGCTTTGATCGCATCTGGCACAACGCCAGGCTCGCCACGCTTCGCGAAGATCTGACCGGTCTCGGGATCATCGAGCACGGCGTGATCGCGGCGCGCGATGGACGCATCGTCTTTGCAGGCAGCCGTTCCGATTTTCCATCTGACGCAGATGCGACGGAACGGATCGACTGCGCGGGGCGATGGATCATGCCCGGACTGGTGGATTGTCACACCCATCTGGTCTTCGGTGGAAACCGCGCGCACGAATTCGAGTTGCGGCTGCAGGGCGCAAGCTACGAAGAGATCGCGCGCGCGGGCGGCGGCATCGTCTCGACGGTCGCTGCGACACGCGCAGCCAGCGAGGCTGAACTGGTTGCCAGCGCGCTGCCGAGGCTGGATGCACTGATCGGTGAGGGCGTGACCACGCTGGAGATCAAATCCGGCTATGGGCTCAACACGGAAACCGAGATGCGACAGCTGTCGGCTGCGCGCGCGCTTGGCCGCAGCCGTCCGGTCAGCATCCGGACGTCGTTTCTGGGCGCGCATGCTCTGCCTCCCGAAGCTGACGGCGACAAGGACCGATACATCGATCTGGTCTGCCGCGAGATGCTGCCGGCGGTGGCGCAGGCCGGGCTTGCCGATGCGGTCGATGCCTTCATGGAAGGCATTGCGTTTTCGCAAGAACAGACCGCGCGCGTGTTCCGCGCGGCAAAGGCGCTTGGGCTGCCGGTCAAACTGCATGCGGATCAATTGTCCAACCTCGGTGGTGCGGCACTGGCTGCGGAATTTTCAGCCCTGTCCGCCGATCATCTGGAGCACACCGATGAAGCGGGTGTCGCAGCCATGGCGCGGGCCAATACAGTCGCCGTGCTCCTGCCGGGCGCATTCTATTTCATCCGCGAAACGGCAAAGCCCCCGGTCGAGCTGTTTCGTGCGCATGGCGTGCACATGGCGCTCGCGACCGATTGCAACCCGGGTAGCTCGCCGCTGACGTCGCTGCTGCTGGCAATGAATATGGGGGCGACGCTGTTCCGGATGAATGTTGCTGAATGCCTCGCCGGTGTGACGCGGGAAGCGGCGCGTGCGCTGGGTGTTCTCGGTGAGACCGGTACGCTCGAGGCCGGCAAATATTGCGATCTCGCGATCTGGGACATCGATCGGCCTGCCGAGCTGATCTACCGGATGGGCTTCAACCCGTTGCACGGCAGGGTGTGGAGGGGACAATGAGCGACCGGGACGCAACCATTGTTGTTTCGCCCGGCAGGGTCAGCCTCGACGAGCTGGCGCAAGTGCTTGCCGGCGCGGCCGTCGTGCTCGATCCATCGTTCTGGCCGCGCGTCGAGGCAGCATCGGCCATTGTTGCCAAGGCCGCGGGTGCGGAAGCGCCGGTTTACGGGATCAATACCGGGTTCGGAAAACTGGCGTCGAAACGAATTCCACCGGACCAGACCGCGCTGCTCCAGCGCAACCTCATCGTGTCGCATTGCTGCGGGGTAGGGCCGCCCACGCCCGAACCGATCGTGCGTCTGATGATCGCGCTCAAGATCGTCTCGCTGGGGCGCGGCGCGTCGGGCGTGCGCCGCGAAATCATCGAGCAACTCCAGGCCATGCTGGCGCGCGGCGTTTGTCCGCTGGTGCCGCAGCAGGGATCGGTGGGAGCCTCCGGCGATCTGGCGCCGCTGGCGCATATGACGGCCGTCATGATCGGCGAGGGGCAGGCGCTCGTAGGCGGAAAGATTGTGCCAGGCCGCGATGCGCTCGCCGCCGCCGGGCTCGAAGCGATCACGCTTGGACCCAAGGAAGGCCTCGCATTGATCAACGGAACGCAATTTTCGACCGCCTATGCCATTTCCGGTTTGTTGCGCGCCCACTGTCTGTTGCGCTCGGCGCTGGTGACGGGCGCGTTGTCGGTCGATGCGGCCATGGCTTCGACCTCGCCATTTCGCCCTGAAATCCAGCAACTGCGGGGGCAGGCCGGGCAAATCGCAGCCGGCGCGGCTCTGACGGCGTTGCTTGACGGCAGCGACATTCGCATGTCGCATCTCGAAGGCGACGAACGTGTGCAGGATCCCTATTGCCTGCGTTGTCAGCCGCAGGTGGCCGGCGCGGCCTTCGATCTACTGATGCAAGCCGCCCGCACCTTGACGATCGAGGCCAACGCCGTCACGGACAATCCGCTGGTGCTGGTTGAGACCGGCGAGATCGTCTCGGGTGGAAATTTCCACGCCGAGCCGGTCGCCTTCGTCGCGGATCAGATTGCGCTGGCTCTGTCGGAAATCGGTGCGATCAGCGAGCGGCGGATCGCTACCCTGGTCGATCCCGCGCTGAACTTCGGCCTGCCGCCGTTTCTCACTCCCGAGCCCGGCGTCAATTCCGGCTTCATGATCGCCGAGGTGACGGCGGCTGCACTTTATGCTGAGAACAAGCAGCGCGCCACAGCGTGTTCCATCGACTCGACGCCGACAAGCGCCAACCAGGAGGATCACGTGTCGATGGCTGCGCACGCCGCACGCCGTTTGTCCGACATGGCGGACAACCTCGCCACCATTCTCGGCATCGAGCTGCTGGTGGCGGCGCAAGGCATCGGGTTGCGCGCGCCTCATACCACCAGCCCTGCACTTGCCTCGGTCATTGCGCGATTGCGCGAGGAGGTGCCGGCGCTCGGCGGCGATCGCTACATGGCCGACGATCTCGCCAGCGCAACCGCGCTGGTCGAAGCCGGCGCATTGCCGGCGGCTGCGATGTCGGTGCTTCAGAACAATCCGTTTCCGGACCTTGCCGAGAAAGGCCTTCCGTCATGAATCGTCGACTAGACAACGACCGCACCATCCGCGCGCCCCACGGGTCTGAGCTCAGCGCCAAGAGCTGGCTGACGGAGGCACCGCTTCGCATGCTGATGAACAATCTCGACCCTGACGTCGCCGAGCGGCCGAGCGAACTGGTCGTCTATGGCGGGATCGGTCGTGCCGCCCGCGACTGGGACTGTTTTGATCGGATCGTCGCCTCACTGCGCAAGCTCGAGAGTGACCAGACCTTGGTCGTGCAGTCCGGCAAGCCGGTCGGAATCTTTCGTACGCACGCCGATGCGCCGCGCGTGCTGATCGCCAATTCGAACCTGGTGCCGCATTGGGCGACGCTCGATCACTTCAATGAGCTCGACAAGGCCGGGCTGATGATGTTCGGCCAGATGACCGCGGGATCATGGATCTACATCGGCAGCCAGGGCATCGTGCAGGGCACCTATGAAACGTTTGTCGAGGTGGGCCGGCGTCACTACGGCGGCGATCTCGCGGGCAAGTGGATATTGACGGCGGGCCTCGGCGGCATGGGCGGCGCGCAGCCGCTTGCGGCGACGATGGCGGGTGCGTCGATGCTCGCGGTCGAATGTCAGCCGAGCCGCATCGAGATGCGCTTGCGCACGGGCTATCTCGACCGGCAGGCAGGTACGCTGGACGAGGCGCTTGCGATCATGGCGCAGTCGGCGGAGAGCAGGAAGCCGGTCTCGGTCGGCCTGCTCGGCAACGCCGCCGATATATTTCCCGAACTGGTACGTCGTGGTGTCAGGCCCGACATCGTCACCGACCAGACCAGCGCGCACGATCCGATCAACGGTTACCTGCCCAAGGGTTGGACGCTCGCGGAATGGGAGACGCGACGGCAGGCCGACCCGAAAGCGGTTGAAGCAGCGGCCAAGACCTCGATGGTCGGCCATGTTCAGGCCATGCTGGATTTTCACGCTCAGGGCATTCCGACACTCGACTACGGCAACAACATCCGCCAGATGGCGAAGGACATGGGGCTGAAGAACGCCTTCGATTTCCCGGGATTCGTTCCAGCCTATATCCGTCCGCTGTTCTGCCGCGGTGTCGGGCCGTTTCGCTGGGCTGCGCTGTCGGGTGATCCCGAGGACATCTTCCGCACTGACGCCAAGGTCAAGGAACTGATGCCCGACGACAAGCATCTTCACAACTGGCTCGACATGGCCCGGGCGCGGATCAAGTTCCAGGGATTACCGGCCCGGATCTGCTGGGTTGGCCTTGGCGACCGCCATCGGCTCGGCATGGCGTTCAATGAAATGGTGGCGAATGGCGAACTGAAGGCACCGATCGTTATTGGTCGCGATCATCTCGACAGCGGCTCGGTTGCGAGCCCGAACCGCGAAACCGAAGCAATGCGCGACGGCTCGGATGCCGTTTCAGATTGGCCGCTGCTCAATGCGCTGCTCAATTGTGCCAGCGGAGCTACGTGGGTGTCGCTGCACCATGGCGGAGGCGTGGGGATCGGCTATTCGCAGCACGCCGGCATGGTCATTGTCGCCGATGGGACCCCGGAGGCGTCGCGCCGCATCGAGAGGGTTCTTTGGAACGATCCGGCGTCGGGTGTCATGCGCCATGCCGACGCCGGTTATGAAAGTGCGATTGCATGTGCCCATGCCAACGGACTTGATCTGCCGGGTTTGACGTAGCCGTACACGGGGCCAGCTATCGAGCAGGCCTAGCGAGGCACGAGCACGAGTGCGAGACCCGGGAACAACAGCAGGATCAGAACGGCCAGCATGTAAACACCGACGAAGGGCAGCACCCCGCTGAAAACGTCCGTAATGGGCCCGGGCGTCCGTCGCATCCCCTGCAAGACGTACATGACGGTTCCGTCCGGCGGGCTGATCATGGCGATCTCGATCAGCATGGTGACGATGACGCCGAACCAGATCGGGTCATAGCCTAGGCTCTTTACAACCGGAAAGACCACCGGGATCGTCGTGATGATCATGGAGAAGCCCTCCATGAAAGTGCCGAGCGCCAGATAGAAACCGATGATGACCAGCATGATCGCCCACGCGGGCAGCGACAGGGCGCTGACGATCTCCGCCAGCGTCTGCGGCACGCGCAGTTGCGTCATGATGAAGTTCAGCATGTACGCACCGAACAGGATCAGGCCGAGCATCGCGGTGTTGCGCGCGGTCGCTTCCGCCGACTCGTTCAGGAGCTTGAAGCTGAGCTTTCGGGCGACGAGGGCGAAGACGAGGGAGGCGACCACGCCAAGCGCAGCGGCTTCGGTCGGCGTCGCGATGCCGCCATAGATCGTCCCGAGGACGATCAGGATCAAAAGCGTCGTCGGCATCAAGTCGACGAGGCTTTTCCATCTCTCGTGCGCGGTGGCCGCTGGAGGCTTTTCCTTGTTCGGCAGGCGCAGGCCATGGATGAGGATGACGGCGAAAAACAACAGGCAGACGAGCACGCTGGGAACGATAGCGGCAATATACAGTTTGCCGACCGATGTCTCGGTCATGAGCCCATAGACGATGAATGTGATGCCGGGGGGTATCAGGTTGCCGAGGGCGCCGCCGGCGGCCAACGAGCCCAGCACCATGCGCTGATCGTAAGCCTTCTTCTCGAAGTAGGGCAGTGCGACCGAGCCCATGGTGGCCGCGGTTGCCACGCTCGATCCCGAGATCGCGGAGAATACGGCGCAAGAGGCTATGTTCGTATGCAACAGACCGCCCGGCCAGCGGCGCATCCAGATATTGAGGGCGCGATAGAGTTGCTCGGACAGGCCTGACCGCAACAGAATCTCGCCCATCAGCAAAAAGAGCGGCACGGCCACCAGCACGAAACTCGATGATGGCGCCCAGATGACCTGACCCAGAAACAGCCAGAACGGACGGTCGGAGAACATGAACCCGGACAACAGCGCCAGCGCGCCAAGCACGACGGCGATATAGACGCCCGAGCCAAAGAACACGAGAAACAGGCCGACCAGCATCATGATTTCGCCGATCGGTAGCGCGGCCGCACCCTGGCTCGCTGCGAAGATGGCGACAGCGAGCATGACGAGCAGGAAGACAATGGCAATCACGGCTGCGCCTTTCCATTTCCGCTTCGGGCGGGCGCCAGGCCAACCGCTTCCAGCGCTTCCTGGGTCTCTTCCTGGTATCCGCGGGGACCGAGCAGCTTGTCGACCTCGGCGGCGTCACCCGCCACAATCAGGCAAATGACCTCCAGCAACAGGACAACGGAAAAAAGCGCGAGCATCGTGATGCCGACGGCCCACAGGCCCTGGGGTAGCACGAGCGGAATAGCCAACGCGCTGGTGTCCTTGGCGTTGAAGAGCATGCTCTCGCCGACAAGACCCCATGCGCACCAGGCGAGGAATACCGACAACCCGGTCAGCAGCACCAGGGCAATTGCGTGAAGGTACTGGCGAACGCCAAGGGGCAGGCGATTGACCAGCACGTCGATACGAATATGGGAGCGCGTTGCCAGTGCATGGGCAAGCCCCCAAGCAAGGCCAAAAGCGAGCATGTAGCTTGTAATCTCGGTGGTCGCGCTCGAGGAAAAGCCACCGAAGTTGCGGCAGATGACATCGACCGTGATGAACACGGCGCACAAGATGAAATTCCAGCCCGCCACATAATTCATGAACGCCGCGACCGCGCTCGCGGCCTTCCGTGCTTTGCGTGGATATTCCGTTGCACGCATGGCAACGTGAGAAATGCGTTCATTCGCGACGTTTGACATCGGGTTCGAGTTCTCCCGCCTCGTTTCGCTATCGTGACCCGATGCCTTGAATCCCAAGCCTCGGCGAGCCTCCAGGGGCGCTCGTCAGTTCGCCGTAAATTTTATTCCCGTGATTGGAGCGACGGCTTCATTGTAGATGTCACCACACCTCGCGCCACAGCGTTTCACCCAACCTGGAATGACGACTGTCTCCACGATCTTCTTGAGGGTGGCCTTGTCCTCGGCGGTCGCTTCCGCGACCTTCATCGCCTTGTCGGTGACGAGTGTGTGGATCTTGCAGCCTGCCGCCTTTCCTGCATTGCAATCGAGGCCGTCCTGGGTGGCCTCGGCGCCGAGCTTCCATTGTGCGAGTTCGACCTCCTTCATCGTTGTGGAGATAAGGTCTCGCGTCGGCTGGTCGAGTTTTTTCCACCATGCCGTGTTGACGTAATAGGCGGCAATCGCCCATCCGACCGAGAGGTTGTAGATGCTGGTCGTTACCTCGTACCACTTCGCCGCATTGCCCGAGCCGGTGCCCGTCACGGCGCAGTCGGCAACGCCGCGCTCGAGCGCACTGTAGACCTCGGGAAATCCAATCGAGACAGGCTGTGCGCCGATGGCCGTCACGAAGTCGTTGAGCGAGGCGCCGAAGGTGCGGATCTTTCGGCCCTTAAGGTCGGCGAGACTGGAGACCGGCTGGCGACACCAGATCACCTGCGCCGGAAAGGGATAGACCGCGATGATCTGGCTACCGAACTTTTCCAGCTCCTTGTTGGCAAGGGGGACAAGGGCAAGCGCCGTCTTTCGGGCCTGTTCAATGTCGGGATGCAGGCCTGCCAGATCGATCCCGTCGAGGAACGGCACGTCGCCGGAAACGGTCGAGAGCGGGGCTGCGCCGATATCGACCTGCCCGGCGCGGATGAGACGCAGCACCTCGGGACCGTTCAGGTTCATCTCCGGCCAGGCCGACAGCTTGACGTCGATCTGTCCGTTTGACTTGGCCTTCAGCCCGTCGCGCAGGATCGGTTGATCGACCTTGGTGAACTGCGGCTGTGTACCAAAGGGTTGGGTCACGATCGTGACGGTCATCTTCTGCTGCGCGTCGGCAGTTGCGACCGTCCCGAGCCAGAACGCAGCAATGGCTGCTAGCACCCGATGGCGTGGCGTCATCACAAACATCTCCTCTGATCCTCGTGGGCTTTGAGTGAGCTGTTGCAATATTCGCACCAATCGCTCTCCGGCTTCTTCTCGTGCCGCGCGGATCAGTCATGCACTCGGCTAATGCTTGCAAACTGGGCAATGAGCCTATCAGAACGCCTTGATCACGTGCTGGCGTCGCGATCCGATCTGTGTAGGATCGCATTTGTAGTCTACGGCATATCAGGATCGGGGAAGTTCTAGTGGCGTTGATCGAGGTAGCGCCGGTCAGGATCGGTGTTGACATCGGCGGCACCTTTACTGACCTGCAGATTTATGACGCCCGCACGGGCGCAATCGTTGGTTACAAGACGCCGACGACACCGCAGGATCCCTCCATCGGTCTGATGACCGGAATCAAGGAGGCGGCAGCCCGTTACAATTTCACGCTTCCCGATGTGGGCTTCTTGCTCCACGGCACGACGATCGCCACCAATGCGATCCTGGAACGCAAGCTCCCCAAGGCCGTGCTCGTGACCACGGCAGGCTTCGAGGATGTGCTGGAGATTGGCCGTCACGTCCGGCGCGAGGTCTATGCCCTCAGTCCGCAGCAGCCGCCGACGCTGATCCCGCGCGACTGCCGCATCGGCGTCGCTGAAAGGATACGGGCAGACGGCCGGGTCGAAGTGCCGCTGACGCCTGCGGCGCTGGAAAACCTCGCCGCGACGATCGACAGGATCGATCCGGTCAGCGTCGCCGTCTGCCTGATGAATTCCTACCTCAACCCGCAGCACGAACAAGACATCGCCGGGTATCTTGCAAAAACTCGGCCTGCGCTGAAAGTCTCGTGCGCGAGTGCCTTGAGCGCGGAGATTCGCGAATATGAGCGCACGTCGACCACCGTGCTCAACGCGGTATTGATTCCGGTCATTGCGGGATATCTCGACAAGCTCACGCACCGCATGGAGACGGAAGGGTTTCGGCCGCGGTTGCTTCTCGTGCAATCCAACGGCGGTGTGTGCGCCGCCAGGACGGCGGCGCTGGAGCCGGTACGGCTTCTGCTCTCGGGACCGTCGGGCGGGAGCGCAGCCTGCGCATTGTTGAGCAAGATCCTCGGCGAGGACAACTTGATTGGCGTCGACATGGGTGGGACCAGCTTCGACGTCTCGGTCGTGCGCAATGGCCGCGTCAACGTCGTCATGCAGGGCGAGGTGGATCGCATGCCGGTCCGCATCCCGATGGTCGAAATTCGCGCCATCGGCGCGGGCGGTGGCTCACTCGCCAAGGTGCAGCGGGGCAAGCGGCTGACGGTCGGGCCTGAAAGCGCCGGTTCATATCCAGGCCCCGCCTGCTATGGCCGCGGCGGCGTCGGGGCGACGGTGACGGATGCGAATGTCACGCTCGGCCGGATCGATGGCGAAAAATTCCTGGGTGGCGGGATGCGTCTCGACAGCCAAGCAGCACGCGGGGTGATTGACGCCGAGGTGGCCAAGCCGCTCAGCCTCGCGACCGAGCCCGCGGCGGAGGGATTGCTGGCCGTGGTCAACGCGAATTTGGGTGCCGCGATCCGACTGTCGCTGTTCGAGAAGGGCGTCGATCCGCGCGAATTCACCATGATCGCCTTTGGTGGTGCGGCCGGGTTGCACGCGGTCGCCGTCGCCGACGAGACGGGGATCGGGCGCGTCGTATTCCCGGAGAATGCCAGCACATTGTCCGCCTATGGCATACTTCATTCGGATCTGATTCATGACCTCGTCCGTTCGCGCGTGCTCGATGCGACGCCGGAAAAGCTCGGCGCGATCACACCGCTGCTCGAATGCCTCGTTGCCGATGCGCGGGCAAGGCTCGATGCCGACGCCATCCCCGAGAACGATCGTCACATCGAGCTCGCTGCCGACATGCACTACAAGGGGCAGGCCTTCGAGCTTACGGTGCCGTTGCGCTCCCTCCAACTCGATGAGGCGGCGCTGTCGGTGCTGATCGATGATTTCCACGATCTTCATCGTCAATATTTCTCGTATTCAAATCCAGGTTCGCCCGTCGAGATCGTGTCGTTGCGTGCCTCGGCGATCGGCCGCTTGCCCAAGCCTGCAGCCAGGGGGGCGGCTGCGCGCGACGGCGGCCAGCCGATCGGCAAGCGCAAGATCTGGCTTTCTGGCGGTTGGCGGGATGTTGCGGTGTGGAACCGCGCCGACGTGTTTCCGGGCGCGACGATCGAAGGGCCGGCCGTCATCGAGGAAGCCTACACCAGTGTTCTGCTCGCTGAAGGATGGAGTTGTCAGCGCGACAAGAGCGGCCACCTCGTGGCGAGGAGGCATCAATGAACGTGAACGTGGCGGATGTCGAGATCTCGCCGATCGAACTCGAGATCATCTACAACGCCCTGACCGCCGCCGCCGCCGAAATGGACGTTACCATCTGGCGCACAAGTCGCTCGACCATCGTGCGGGAATTGCTCGACTACTCGACTGCGATCTTCGACCGCGACGGCTGGAACGTTGCGCAGGCGGCGCGCATCCCGAGTCATCTGAATTCGATGAGCTATTTCCTCACCGAGATCCTGGCTCGTCACATTCCGCCCGACAGATGGGGGCCCGACGACGTCGTCATATCAAATGACCCGTACTGCGGAGGCCAGCATCTCCCCGATATCGTCGCCTACAAGGCGGTCTTTCGCAATGGCCGCCGGATCGGGTTCGTCGGGGCATTGTGTCATCATCTGGACGTCGGGGGCTCCTCACCGGGCAGTTACGGCTCGAGCGCGACGGAGATCTTTCAGGAAGGCCTGCGAATACCACCGGTGAAGATCGTCGAAGGTGGCAAGCTCAACGAGCCGATCCGCGACATTATCCTGCAGAATGTCCGCCAGCCGGACATCTTATGGGGAGATTTGCAGTCGCAACTTGCCTCGCTTCACATCGGCGCGGCAAGCATCGAGCGCCTCGCCGTGAAGCTTGGAGAAGCGCGTTTCGAAGCGGCGACCCGTCAATTGCTCGATCGCTCCGAGGCCGCCATGCGGGCCGTGATCGGCCGTATTCCCGATGGCACTTACGAGTTCGAGGATCATGTCGACGACGACGGGATTTTGGATACGCCGATCCGCATTCACGCCAGGTTGACGGTCGAAGGCGACGAACTCACGGTTGATCTCTCGGGCTGCAGTCCGCAGGTGATGGGGCCGAGCAACGCAACGCTGTCGTCGACATGCTCGACGGTCTTCTATGCGTTGATCGCTTCTGCCGACGTGCCGATCGCGGCAAATGCGGGCTGCTATCGTCCGGTCAGGATAGTTGCACCGCCCGGCCTGTGCGTGAGTGCGGCCGTGCCGGCGCCGGTCGTGCATCGCATCGCCATTGGTCACCGGTTGGCCACGGTGCTGTTCGGCGCGCTGCATCAGGCCGTGCCGGAGCGCATGCCGGCAGCTTATTATGCCGTGTCCTATGTCGTAACGCTGCAGACCATCGATCCCGAGCTTGGTCGCCGCGTTCTCGTCGAGATCGAGGTCGGCGGCATCGGCGCGTTGCCGGTTTCGGACGGCGCTTCGGCGCTGTCGTTCGGCATGCACAACAATGCGAACATTCCTATGGAGATGATCGAAAGCGACATGCCGGTGACGTTCATGGGTTACGGATTGCTGTCCGACACCGGTGGTCCCGGCCAATGGCGCGGAGGGCTGGGCCTGTGGCGCGAATGGCGGATCGACTGCCCGATGGCGCAGCTTTCCACCAATCTCGATCGTTTCAAGTTCCGTCCATTCGGCCTCGCTGGCGGAGAACCCGCGGCGCCAAGTGCACTCTACCTGATCCGCGACGGTGAAAAGCAGGCGTTGCGTTCCAAAGTCACGAACATGATGTTAAGAAACGGAGACATTATCCGGCTCGAAACTTCCGGTGGCGGCGGCTTCGGCGAAGCCCGGTTGCGGGAGCGGGAGCTTGTCGAGCGGGATGTCCGGCTCGGCTATGTGAGTGCCGCGGCCGCAAGGGATAGTTACGGGCGGAGCAGTTGAGCTATGTCTGCCCAATGCCCCCCGCCGGAGGGCGAAAGACTGGTTGCCACCGGGGCATCGGGGGGCAAGCTTTGAAGTCGGCGCGCTGACAATCGAGACCCAAGGACAAGCCCGCAAATAGCCGGTCTCGCCGCCGAGAAGCGTGCGAACGGCAGTCGACCGTGAAAGATGTCTTCGTCTGGCATCACACGGTCTCTACCGTTCATCTGCTTGGCGACGTCCGCATTGACATGGATCAACCGGCTTCGCCGTGGGGTTACTGGGTACGGCGACAAAGATCGTTCGATCGTATTTCAAATTGATGTAGCGCAAACTTCAAATCAGCATTCTAGGCGATCGATACCCCGAGCACACAAGCTGGCGAAGGGGGCATCATGGACGCGACATCCGCTGCGCATCAGGGTCGGGCACTCTGGCTCTCGACGATCGCTTTCACGATCTGCTTTGCGGTCTGGACGATCTTCTCGATCATCGGCATTCGCATCAAGCAGGAGCTGGGGTTGAGCGACACCCAGTTCGGCCTTCTGGTCGGCACGCCGATCCTCAGCGGATCGCTGATCCGGCTGTTACTCGGCATCTGGACCGATCAGTATGGCGGTCGACGTGTCTACACGGTCGTCATGCTATCCGCGGCGGTCGCCACCTACATGCTGACCTGGGCGGATACTTATCCCGAGTTTCTCGTTGCTGCGCTGTTCGTCGGTATCGCGGGCGGATCGTTCGCGGTCGGCGTCGCCTACGTCTCGCGATTTTATCCCGCGGGCAAGCAGGGCACCGCGCTCGGCATCTTCGGCGCCGGCAACGTCGGCGCTGCACTCACCAAATTTGTCGCGCCCTTCGTGCTGGTGGCCTACGGCTGGCAGACCGTTGCCCAGGTCTGGGCGCTGGCCATTGGCCTGATGGGTATCGCGTTCTGGTTCTTCTCGGAAGAAGACCCCGTCGTCCGGGCGCGGCGAGAGAAGAACGAGAAGCCGACCAGTGCTTGGCTCGAACTCGAGCCGCTGAAGAATATCCAGGTCTGGCGTTTCGCGCTGTACTATTTCTTCGTGTTCGGCGCCTTCGTCGCGCTGGCGCTGTGGCTGCCGCAATATCTCATCAAGGTCTACGGCGTCGACATCAAGACCGCCGGCATGGTGGCTGCGATGTTCTCGCTGCCGGCCAGCGTGTTCCGGGCCTATGGCGGCCATCTCTCCGATCGTTACGGCGCACGGCGGGTGATGTACTGGACCTTCATGGTCGGCGTCGCCACCACTTTTGTGCTGTCCTATCCGCCGACCGACTATCTGGTGAAGACGGTCAACGGCACGGTGGGCTTCCACCTCGAAATGGGCCTAGTGCCGTTCACGGTCATCGTATTCGTGCTCGGCTTCTTCATGGCGCTGGGCAAGGCCGCCGTCTACAAGCACATCCCGGTTTATTATCCCAACAATGTCGGCGCCGTCGGCGGACTGGTCGGAATGATCGGCGGTCTCGGCGGCTTCGTGCTCCCGATTACCTTCGGTGCGTTGGTTGACCTGACCGGCCTGTGGACGAGCTGCTTCATGCTGCTGTTCCTGCTGGTCGCGGGTTCACTCGCCTGGATGCATCTTGCGATCCGGCAGATGGAGCGCGGTGTCGTCGGGGAAGAGCTGAAAAGGCTTCCCGAACTTCCCGAGATGGCAGAGATCCACAAGCCCGAGCATGTCGGCGCGCTATCTGGCGCCGTCCTGACCGACTGGCGTCCGGAAGACAAGACGTTCTGGGAGACCACCGGGCGGGCAATCGCGCGGCGCAATCTGTGGATATCGATCCCGGCGCTGCTGCTGTCGTTCGCGGTCTGGCAGGTCTGGTCGGTGGTGGTGGCGAAGCTGCCCTCGGTCGGCTTCAAGTTCACCACAGCCGAACTGTTCTGGCTGGCGGCGCTGCCGGGCATCTCCGGCGCGGTGCTGCGGATTTTCTACTCCTTCATGGTGCCGATCTTCGGCGGCCGGCTCTGGACCACGCTGGCGACCTGGTCGCTGCTGATCCCGGCGGTCGGCATCGGTTATGCCGTGCAGAATCCGTCGACGCCTTATCCGGTGTTCCTGGCGCTGGCGCTGCTATGCGGCTTCGGCGGCGGCAATTTCGCCTCTTCGATGTCCAACATCTCCTTCTTCTTCCCGCGGGCGGAGAAGGGCAACGCGCTCGCGCTCAATGCCGGCCTCGGCAATCTCGGCGTCTCCACCGTGCAGTTCGTGGTGCCGATCATCATCACGGTCGGCGTGTTCGGCTGGTTCGGCGGCGACCCGGCAACGGTCACCAGCGGAACGCAGACGTCGTCGTTGTGGCTGCAGAACGCCGGTTTCATCTGGGTGCCGTTCATCATTGCCAGCGCGTTCGCGGCGTGGTTCGGCATGAACGACATCGCCTCCGCCAAGGCCTCGTTCGCCGACCAGGCGGTGATCTTCCAGCGCAAGCACAACTGGATCATGTGCTGGCTCTATACCGGGACCTTCGGCTCCTTCATCGGTTACTCCGCCGGTTTCCCGCTGCTCGCCAAGACCCAGTTTCCGATGGTTGACGCGCTGCCGTTCGTCTTCCTCGGACCGCTGGTCGGCGCGCTGTCGCGCTCGGCCACGGGGTGGATCTCCGACAAATGGGGCGGGGCGCGCGTGACCTTCTGGGTATTCATCCTGATGATGCTCGGCGTGCTCGGCATCCTCTACTTCATCGGCATCAAGGATCAGCCGGGAGCGTTCTGGGGCTTCTTTGCGATGTTCCTCGTCCTGTTCTTCGCGACAGGGGTCGGCAACGCATCGACCTTCCAGATGATCCCCAACATCATGCGCAAGGAAATGGACCGGTTGATGCCGACAGCCGACGCCTTGACCCGCCAGCGCCAGGCCGAAAAGGAATCGGCCGCCATCACCGGCTTCACCTCGGCGATCGCAGCCTTCGGCGCCTTCTTCATCCCGAAGTCCTACGGGACCTCGATCGATCTCACCGGCGGCGTCCAGGGCGCGCTGTGGGGATTCTTCATCTTCTACGTGATCTGCGTCGTGATCACCTGGGCTGTCTACAGCCGCAAGGGCGGGCTGCTCCATGACATCGAGCGCAGCCCCCGCATCGTACCCGTCACACAAGCTGCCGAATAAGGAAACGAACGATGAGTCATTTTCTCGACAGGTTGTCGTTCTTCACGCGCCCCAAGGCTGAATTCGCCGGCGGGCACGGCGTGATGACCACCGAAGACCGTTCCTGGGAGGACGGCTATCGAAAGCGCTGGCAGCACGACAAGATCGTCCGCTCTACCCACGGCGTGAACTGCACGGGCTCGTGCTCGTGGAAGGTCTACGTCAAGGGCGGCATCGTCACCTGGGAGACGCAGCAGACCGACTATCCACGCACGCGGCCGGACCTGCCCAATCACGAGCCGCGCGGCTGCGCGCGCGGTGCGAGCTACAGCTGGTATCTCTATTCCGGCAACCGGGTGAAGTACCCGCTGGTGCGCTCACGGCTCCTGAAGCTGTGGCGCGATGCGCGTGTCCTGATGACGCCGGTGGCGGCCTGGAAGTCGATCGTCGAGGATCCCAAGAAGCGCGCTTCCTATGTGCAGAAGCGCGGGCTCGGCGGCTTCGTTCGCGCCAGCTGGGCTGAGGTCAACGAGATCACGGCGGCCTCGAACGCGTATACCGCCAAGACCTACGGGCCGGATCGCGTGTTCGGCTTCTCGCCGATCCCGGCGATGTCGATGGTCAGCTACGCGGCCGGTGCGCGGTATCTGTCGCTGCTCGGCGGCGTCTGCATGTCGTTCTACGATTGGTATTGCGACCTGCCGCCGGCCTCGCCGCAGACCTGGGGCGAGCAGACCGACGTTCCCGAAAGCGCCGACTGGTACAATTCCGGCTTCCTGATCCTGTGGGGGTCGAACGTCCCGCAGACCCGAACGCCGGATGCGCACTTCTATACGGAGGTCCGCTACAAGGGCGCCAAGAGCGTGGTGATCTGCCCGGACTATTCCGAAGCCTCGAAATTCGCCGATCTCTGGGTGTCGCCGAAGCAGGGGACCGACGCGGCGCTGGCGATGGCGATGGGCCACGTCATCCTGAAGGAATTCCACGTCGACCGTCAGGCCAAGTACTTCAACGACTATGTCCGCCAGTATACGGACATGCCGATGCTGGTGCGGCTGGTGAAGCAGGGCGACCACTATGTCCCGGAACGCTTCCTGCGCGCATCGGACTTCGTCAAGGGAATGGGCGAGGCCAACAATCCGGAGTGGAAGACGGTCGCCTATGACGAGTCATCCGGCGAGATCGTCGTGCCCAAGGGCTCGGTGGGCTTCCGCTGGGGCGAGAAGGGCAAGTGGAGCCTCGAAGAAAAGGCATCCGGCAATCAGGAGACAAGGCTCCGGCTGTCGCTGAGCGATATCAAGGACGGCACGTCGTCGGTCGGCTTCCCGTATTTCGGCAACCGCGAGCACGATCATTTCGCAGGCACCGATCACCCCGACGTGCTCAAGCGCAACGTCCCGACCAAGACGCTGCAGCTCGCCGACGGCGAAACGGTGGTGGCTTCGGTGTTCGATCTGTTCCTCGCCAATTACGGCGTCGACCGCGGGTTCGGCGGCGAGAACATCGGCAAGACCTACGATGATCTGGAGCCATATACGCCGGCCTGGGCGGAAAAGATCAGCGGCGTGCCGCGCGATCAGATCATCACGGTGGCGCGCGAATTCGCGCTCAACGCCGAGAAGACCGGCGGCCGCTCGATGGTCATCCTCGGCGCCGGATTGAACCACTGGTACCACATGGACATGAACTACCGCGGCATCATCAACATGCTGGTGATGTGCGGCTGTATCGGGCAATCCGGCGGCGGCTGGTCGCATTATGTGGGCCAGGAAAAGCTGCGGCCGCAATCCGGCTGGACACCGCTGGCATTCGCTCTCGACTGGGGTCGTCCGCCCCGGCAGATGAACTCGACGTCCGCGTTCTACGCCCATACCGACCAGTGGCGTTATGAGACGCTCGATGTCAGCGAGATCCTGTCGCCCACGGCGCCTGCAGGTCCCTGGGACGGCGCCCTGATCGACTACAATGTGCGCGCCGAACGGATGGGCTGGTTGCCGTCGGCGCCGCAATTGCAGACCAATCCGCTCGAAGTATCGAAGCAGGCCGCGGCGGCCGGGATGGAGGCCAAGGACTACGTCGCCAAGTCGCTGAAGTCGGGCGCTCTGCAATTGTCTTGCGAGGATCCCGATAATCCCAGCAACTGGCCGCGTAACCTGTTCGTGTGGCGCTCGAACCTGTTGGGCGCCTCGGGCAAGGGCCACGAATACTTCCTCAAGCATCTGCTCGGCACCAAGCACGGCGTGATGGGCAAGGACCTCGGCGAACACGGCCTCAAGAAGCCGGTCGATGTGAAGTGGCATGAGGAGTCGCCGGAAGGAAAGCTGGATCTCTTGGTCACGCTCGATTTCCGGATGTCCACCACCTGCATGTATTCGGACATCGTGTTGCCGACGGCGACCTGGTACGAGAAGAACGATCTCAACACGTCCGACATGCATCCCTTCATTCACCCGCTGTCGGCGGCGGTCGATCCGGTCTGGGAATCGCGCAGCGACTGGGACATCTACAAGGGTATTGCGGAAGCTTTCTCCCGGGTGGCGCCGGAAGTTCTCGGCGTCGAAAAGGACGTCGTGCTGACGCCGATCATGCACGACAGCCCCGGCGAGATCGCGCAGCCGTTCGACGTCAAGGACTGGAAGAAGGGCCAGATCGATCCTATCCCCGGCAAGACCATGCCGGCGGTGACCGTGGTCGAGCGCGACTACCCGAACCTCTACAAGCGCTTCACCTCGCTCGGGCCGCTGATGAACAAGCTTGGCAATGGCGGCAAGGGCATGAGCTGGAATACCGACCATGAGGTCGACCTGCTCAAGAAGCTCAACGGCATCGTGATCGAGGAGGGCGCTAGCAAGGGCCTTGCCCGCATCGACAGCGCGATCGACGCCTGCGAGGTCATCCTCAGCCTGGCGCCGGAGACCAATGGCGAGGTCGCGGTCAAGGCGTGGGCGTCGCTTGAAGGCTTCACCGGGAGAAACCACCAGCATCTGGCGATCTCCAAGGAAGACGAGAAGATCCGGTTCCGCGACGTCGTCGCGCAGCCGCGCAAGATCATCTCCTCGCCGATCTGGTCCGGCCTTGAATCGGAGAAGGTCTGCTACAACGCAGGCTACACCAACGTCCATGAACTGATCCCGTGGCGGACGCTGACCGGCCGCCAGCAGCTCTACCAGGATCATCTGTGGATGCGCGCCTTCGGCGAGGGGTTCTGCGTCTACCGGCCGCCGATCGACACCAAGACCGTCAAGCCGGTGATCGACCGCAAGCCGAACGGCAACGCGTCGGTGGTGCTGAACTTCATCACCCCGCACCAGAAATGGGGCATCCACTCGACCTATACCGACAATCTGCTGATGCTGACGCTGTCACGCGGCGGGCCGATCGTCTGGATCAGCGAGGTCGACGCCAAGGCCGCCGGGATCGTCGATAACGACTGGATCGAGGCCTACAACACCAACGGCGCGCTGGTCGCGCGTGCGGTGGTCTCCCAGCGCGTCAAGCAGGGCATGTGCATGATGTACCATGCCCAGGAGAAGATCGTGAACGTACCCGGCTCCGAGCAGACCGGGCAGCGCGGCGGCATCCACAACTCGGTGACCCGGGTGGTGACCAAGCCGACGCACATGATCGGCGGCTACGCCCAGCAGTCCTACGGCTTCAACTATTACGGCACGGTTGGCGCCAACCGCGACGAGTTCGTCATTGTCCGCAAGATGGTGAAAGTCGACTGGCTCGACACGCCCACCGCCGACCAGCCTGATACCCCCCGCCTGGAGGCCGCAGAATGAAAATCCGCGCTCAAATCGCCATGGTGTTGAACCTCGACAAGTGCATCGGGTGTCACACCTGCAGCGTCACCTGCAAGAACGTGTGGACCAGCCGCGAAGGCATGGAATACGCATGGTTCAACAACGTCGAAACCAAGCCGGGCATCGGCTATCCCAAGGACTGGGAAAACCAGGCGCGCTGGAAGGGCGGCTGGCAACGCAAGCGCAACGGCAAGATCGAGCCGCGCATCGGCGGCAAGTGGCGGGTGCTGGCGAATATTTTTGCTAACCCCGATCTGCCTGAAATCGACGACTATTACGAGCCGTTTACGTTCGACTACGCGCATCTGCAGCAGGCCAAGGAAATGCCGGCGATGCCGACTGCGCGGCCGCGCTCGCTGGTGTCGGGCGAGCGGATCGAGAAGATCGAATGGGGTCCGAATTGGGAGGAAATCCTCGGCGGCGAATTCGCCAAGCGCTCGATGGATGCCAACTTCGAAGGCGTCCAGAAGGACATCTACGGGCAGTTCGAAAACACCTTCATGATGTACCTGCCGCGGCTGTGCGAGCACTGCCTCAATCCGGCCTGCGTGGCGGCGTGTCCGTCCGGCGCGATCTACAAGCGCGAGGAGGACGGCATCGTCCTGATCGACCAGGACAAGTGCCGCGGCTGGCGCATGTGCGTCTCCGGCTGCCCCTACAAGAAGATCTATTACAACTGGTCGTCGGGCAAATCCGAGAAGTGCATCTTCTGCTATCCGCGCATCGAGGCCGGTCAGCCGACGGTGTGCTCGGAAACCTGCGTCGGACGGATCCGCTATCTCGGCGTGGTGCTCTATGACGCCGACCGGATCGCGGAAGCGGCGAGCAAGCCCGACGAGCGCGATCTCTACCAGGCGCAGCTCGACATCTTCCTCGATCCCAACGATCCCAAGGTCATCGCTGAGGCGGAGCGGCAGGGAATTCCGCATGCCTGGCTCGAATCCGCCAAGGCCTCGCCGATCTGGAAGATGGCGATGGAATGGAAGGTCGCATTTCCGCTGCATCCGGAATACCGCACGCTGCCGATGGTCTGGTACGTGCCGCCGCTGTCGCCGATCACCTCGGCCGCGTCCGCCGGCAAGATCGGGCTCGACGGAACGATGCCTGACGTGAAATCGCTGCGCATTCCGATGAAGTATCTCGCCAACCTGCTCACCGCGGGCGACGAAAGGCCGGTGACGCTGGCGCTGGAACGGATGCTGGCGATGCGTGCCTACATGCGGACCAAGACCATCGACGGCGTCGTCGACGAGGTAATAGCCAGGCGGGTCGGGCTCAGGCCCGATCAGATCGATGAGATGTATCACATCATGGCAATCGCCAACTACGAGGACCGGTTCGTGATTCCGACCGCGCACCGCGAACTCGGCGCCGACGCCTACGACCTGCGCGGCTCCTGCGGCTTCGCCTTCGGCAATGGTTGCTCCGGCGGCGAAAGCGAAACCAACTTGTTCGGCTCACAGCGCAAGGCCAAAAACCCGATGGAGATCGCGTGATGAAGACGTTCAAGGTCCTGTCGGCTCTGCTCGGCTATCCGACCCAGGAATTGATCGATGCGGCGCCGGATTTTGTGGCCGTCCTCGATGCCGAAAAGGTGGTGCCGGCCGCCTGTCGCCAGACGCTCGACCTGTTGATCGAGGAAATCTCGGTCGGCGAGCTCTACGATCTCCAGGAGCGTTATGGTTTGCTGTTCGATCGCAGCAAGACGCTGGCGCTGCATCTGTTCGAGCACGTCCATGGCGAAAGCCGCGACCGCGGCCAGGCGATGGTCGATCTCAAGGCGATGTACGAAAAGGCTGAACTGTTCATCGCGACGAATGAACTGCCCGATTACGTTCCGCTATTCCTCGAATTCCTGTCGACCCAATCGCTAGCGGAAGCCCGCGAACTGCTGGGCCAGACCGCTCATATTTTCGCGGCGCTCGCCGAGCGTCTCGAACGACGGAAATCGAAATACAAGGCCGTGTTCGATGCGCTGGTCGCGAGCGCGGCGGCGGCCCCGTCGCGCGAGATCGTCGACGAGCTGTTGAAAGGTATCGATCCCGATCCGATGGATCTCGAGGCGCTCGATGCCGCCTGGGAGGAAGAAGAGGTGCGGTTTGGTCCCGGCAGCCAGGGCCAGGGTGCCTGCGGCCATGAGGGCCTGATCGCCAAACTTCGCCATGCCAGGCGCGCGGTCGATCCCGCGCCGCGCCCGCAGTGAGGAGAGAGCCATGCAAACGCTCAATTCAATCGTCTTCGGCTGGTATCCCTATCTGTGCCTGACCGTGTTCCTGTTCGGCAGCTTGGTCCGGTTCGACCGCGAGCAATACACGTGGCGGACCGGATCCAGCCAGTTGCTGCGGCGGCGGCAACTGGTGTGGGGCTCCAACCTGTTCCACGTAGGCATTCTCTTCATCTTCCTCGGCCATTTCGTCGGCCTGCTGACCCCGATCCGGGTGTTCGACATGCTCGGCGTTTCGCACGGCTTCAAACAGATGCTGGCGATCGTGGCCGGCGGCATCGCGGGCCTGATGTGCCTGGTCGGCATTGCGCTCCTGACGCATCGCCGCCTGTTCGATCCGCGCATCCGCGCCAACTCGTCGTTCGGCGACACCGCGATCCTGCTGTTGCTGTTCGCGCAACTGCTGCTGGGACTTGCGACCATTCCGGTGTCGATGGGCCATCTCGACGGCCGCGAAATGGTGAAGTTCATGGACTGGGCGCAGGGTATCCTGACGCTGCAGCCGGGCGTCGCCGCCAACATTCTGGACGTGCATCCGCTCTTCAAGGCACACCTCGTGCTCGGCATGACGCTCTTTCTGGTGTTTCCGTTCACGCGGCTGGTCCACATCTGGAGCGCCCCGGTCTGGTACCTCGGCCGGCGCGGCTATCAGGTGGTCCGAAGCCGCGACGGTTCGCTGCGGCCCATTCAACCGGCGGAGTAGGTCATGGATTGCTCGGTGACGAATACGCTGCCGAAGCCGAAGACGATCAGCGTCAACGGCAAGGTCATCCCGCGCGAGGTGGTTGCCCGCGAGGTGCAGAACCATCCGGCCGAAAAGCCGATCCTGGCGTGGCAGGCGGCGGCGCGGGCGCTGGTGGTGCGCGAACTGCTGCTGCAGGAATCGGTGCGGCTCGGGATCGAAGCGGAGCCGCTTCGCGATGCCGAGGGCCGTTCCGAGACCGACGAGGAGGCGGCGATGCGGGCGCTGATCGAGCGCGAGGTCGTAACCCCCGAGCCGGACGAGGCGGCCTGCCTCCGGTTCTACGAGCAGAACCGCCAGCGCTTCCGTTCGGGCGACCTGTACGAGGCGGCGCATATCCTGATCGCCTCGCGTCCGGATGACGTCGCGGCCCGCACCGACGCCCGCCTCACGGCCGAGAACATCCTGGCGGCCGTCCGGTCCGATCCGGCGCTGTTTGCCGAATTCGCCCGTAGCTATTCGGCCTGCAAGACCTCCGCGCCGGAGGGCGGCCGGCTCGGTCAATTGACGCGCGGCCAGACGGTCGCCGAGTTCGAGGCGGCCCTGGAGCGGATGCGGCCCGGCGATTTCGCCATCGCGGAGACGCGCTACGGCTTCCACATTATCCGTCTCGATCAGCATGCGCCCGGGCAGGTGCTGCCGTTCGAACTCGCGCGCGACCGTATCGCGGACTATCTCACGACCAGCGTCCAGCACCGCGCCCTGGCGCAGTACGTCTCGGTGCTGGCGGGCCGGGCAGAGATATCGGGTGTCACGCTCGCCGCGGCGGCGTCGCCGCTGTTGCAGTAGGACCCGAAATGCAACTCGGCGACATCATCCGCAGTTTCAGCGAGGACGCAGCCGCCAGCGAGGCGCTGCTCGCCTGCAACGATATCGTGCTGGTCGCCCGCGTCGGCGAATCCGCCACGCGATTTGAGGAGACCGTCGGCGAATATGCTTCCGGCGCCGTCAGGCGGTTTGCCAATCTTGCCGGCAGCGAGGACTGGCTCGGGCTGATGAACGTGGTCGAACGCACCGACGATCCCGGCACCGGTTGCCTCGTCTACATGGTCAACTGGTCGCTGAAGAAGGACGAGGCGCCGGAGCCGCCCGCCCATGCCGGCTGTACCTGCGGCGGCGGAGGGAGCTGCTCGTGAATCCATACGCGGTGATCTTTGGCGTCACCGGCTCGGGATCGTGACGTCAGATGATCGACGAACTGTTCGACCGCAATGTGGCCTGGGCGACGGGCAAGACCCGCAGCGATCCCGATTACTTTCGTCGTCTTGCCGAGCAGCAGGCGCCGCGCTATCTCTGGCTCGGCTGTTCGGACAGCCGCGTTCCCGCCAATGACATCGTCGGGCTCGATCCCGGCGAAGTGTTCGTGCACCGCAATGTCGGCAACATCGTCCACACCGGCGACATGAATCTGCTGTCGGTGCTGGAGTTTGCGGTCGAAACGCTGCAGGTGAAGCACGTCATCGTGTGCGGCCATTATGGCTGCGGCGGCATCCGCAGGGCGTTCGAGCCGCCGGGTGGCGGCGGCCTGGTCGATCACTGGTTGGCGCCGGTGCGGGAAATGTGCCGGCGCTGCGCGCCCGATCTGGACCGCCTCCCAAATGACGCCGCCAGAATGGACCGCGCCTGCGAACTGAACGTCGAGCTTCAGTTACGGCGGATCGCCGCCACGCCGATTTTGCGCGGCGCCTGGCAGCGTCAACAGTCCATCACGGTCCACGGCTGGATCTATGGCCTGGGCGACGGGTTGTTGCGCGATCTCGGGTTGAAACTGTCGTCGCTTGACGACGCCGAGAGCCTCGACCGCGAAAACGACTATGCGGGACTTCCCGAGCCGATCACCATGGTCCGCCGCCATGCGGAGGAGGCATTCGCGGGGCTGTTGATGCTGGAACCGCAGCTTCTGGAGGAGGGCTGACATGCCGGACAATTTGCTGGCACGTGCCGACCGCCATTCTCTCCCGACTGACTGCCGGAACCCGCGGCAAGTGCCTCATCGTCAACCTGCCGGGACGTCCCTCGGCGATCGATGTCTGCCTGAACGCGGTCTTTCCCGCGATTCCCTTTGTCTCGATCTGATCGGGGCGTGACGAATAGAGGTGAATACAGATGCATTCGCTGCATTCCGTCCCGCCGCATAGCGCAAGCGTGCGGCCTTGGCAGTCCCTGGTGGCGATCGTGTACGCCAACGAGGCCTATCCGCAATCAACCTTCGAAGCCATCGTGGAGTATTGCCGCAGGCGCGTGCTTCGAGCGGCCGGCGTGCTGCAGCATCCGGTTTGCCCGGATACGGCAGGTCCTTGCGAGGTGGCGCTGGAAGAACTCACGACGGGCCGGCGGACCGATTTGTATGAAGACCGTGGCCCGGGCGCCCGAGGGTGCCGGCTAGACTTGGCGGCGCTCGCCGAGGTGAACGCGCAGGTGGCGCGTTCACTGGATACGGCCCCGGAACTGCTGATCCTGAACAAGTTCGGCAAGGTGGAAGCCGAAGGCCGGGGACTGCTCGATCTGATCGCCATCGCGATCAATCGCGGCATTCCCGTCGTGATCGGGGTCCCGATCCGCAACCTGGAGGCATGGCGCAATTTTACCGGTGGCCTATCGGCGGAGTTCTCCAGCGATCCGTCCGAGACCATGGATTGGCTGAACAGAGCGTTTCCTGTTGCGGTAGCGCAAAGTGCGGAGCCGGCGTCCTGTTAGACAATAGCCGAGAGCCTGCAAGACAAGGTGGAGGCAAAATGCCGGCGCAGCTAAAGGCAACACGGATCGACGCTTGCGTCGCCCCTTCAATAGAAGACCTCGTTTCAGTCGAGCGGGCGCTCGCCATCGGCTTGGCCGAGGTGCGGCCCATCGTGGAAACGGAACGTTTAGACCTGAGCGATGTCACTGGCCGGATTCTCGCCCAGACCATAAGAGCGGATGCCCCGCTGCCGCGTTTCGATTATAGCGCGATGGACGGATATGCGGTCGACACGACCAGTCTGTCTGCCGACATTCCAAATTTGTTGAAGGTGACCGGCAGCATCCCGGCCCGACGCACGATCGGAAATCCGGCGTTGCAGCGCGGGTGCGCCGTTCGCATCCTGACGGGCGCGCCGATTCCCGCAGGCGCCGATGCCGTCGTCGCGCAGGAAGACGTACGCCGCGAAGGCGACAGCGTCATTCTCTCTCGCCCACCGCGGCCGTCCGACAACATCAGGCGGCGGGGTGAGGACGTCAGCGAAGGCGACAGCCTGATCGAAGCCGGCACGGCGATGGGGCCGCTGCAGGCGGGCCTTGCCGCAGCCTGCGGCTATCCCGGGGTTCGCGTCTTCCGCAAACTTCGCGTGACGATGTTCACGACCGGCTCCGAACTCCGGCAGCCCGGTGAAAGCATCCAGCCCGGCGAGATCTATGACGCGAACCGCTTCATTCTGCGCAGCCTGCTCGGCAGGCCGTGGATCGAAATGGTCGATCTCGGAAGTTGCGTGGACCAGCCGTCCAAATTGCGGGCGATCTTCCAGTCGGCAGCCGCGCGCGCCGACCTCATCGTCAGCGCCGGCGGCATATCCGTAGGCGACGAGGACCACGTGGTGGAAGCGTTCCAGCGCTGCGGTGGAAAGCTTTGGGTTCGCAAGGTCGCCATCAAGCCGGGCAAGCCGCTCGTTCTCGGCAAATTGGCCGATGCGACCTATGTCGGTCTTCCCGGCAATCCCGGCGCGCTGTTCACGACCTTCAAGGTCATCGTCGATCAGATCCTGGCGGTTCGCGCCGGTATCAGGCCCGAGGGCGATCATGAGTGCGCGGCAATCGCCAATTTCGACTGGAAAGGTCGGCCCGGCCGCAGGACCTATCTGCCCGCGCTTCTCTCGGGCGTCCAGAACGGTTTTCCGCTGATCGAACTGTTGCCGGATGCCAATTCCGGAAAGCTGCATCAGCTCAGCCGCGCCGGCGGATTCGTCGTTGTCTCGCCGGAAACGACATGCATCGAACGTGGCGCCAAGATACGCTGGCGGCCGTTTGCAAGATAGCAGTCGTGGCGATCCCCCAGGCCACTGTGGTCCGGCCGCCAAGCTCAGGTGATCCTGTTGGCGGGCGATAAGGGTAAAACCCGATGGCGACGGGGGGGTACTTCGCTAGGTTGTTAGCACCCGCAGCAATTCATGAGAGAATGATGGACACCGCTCCTCCGGCGAAATCTGGCCGCGAAACCGTTCTGGTCGATCTTGCCTTGCAGGGTGGCGGCTCTCATGGCGCCTTTACGTGGGGCGTGCTCGATCGCCTCCTTGAGGAGCCTTGGCTTCGGCTCGACGGCATTTCGGGCACCTCCGCGGGGGCAATGAATGCCGTTGTCCTGGTCGACGGATATGAAAAAGGCGGGCCCGAGGGTGCACGGGCGGCGCTAGAAGAGTTTTGGCGGCGCGTCTCGCATTCCGCCCGGTTCAGCCCGATCCGGCGGAGCCCGATGGATGTTCTCCTGGGCCGGTGGAGCTTGGACAACTCGCCATTCTTCCTTGCATTCGACATGGCCGCACGTGTGTTTTCGCCTTATGACCTGAACCCGCGAGGCGCCAACCCGTTACGCGATATATTGGCCGAATGCGTTGATTTCGAGCGGGCGGCGAAATCCAAAATCCGCTTGTTCGTGACCGCCACCAACGTCCGCACCGGTCGCGGCCGCGTGTTCCGAAACAAGGAGCTCACGCCGGATGTGCTGCTGGCATCCGCGTGCCTGCCGACGCTGTTTCAGGCCATCGAGATCGACGGGGAGGCGTATTGGGACGGCGGCTACTCGGGCAATCCGACCATCACGCCGTTGGTGCGCGAGTGTGCATCGCACGATACGCTGCTTGTCGCCGTCAACCCGGTTGAACGCCAGGGTACGCCGCGTTCGGCGCGCGATATCCTCGATCGCTTAAACGAGGTTTCCTTCAACGCCACGCTGCTGAAGGAATTGCGCATGATTGCGCTGTTGCGTCAGGTTGCTGACGTCGGCAGCGGTGAGGGAGCTCTATGGGCTGCGATGCGGATTCATCTCATCTCCAGTGCAACCCTGGACAAGCTAGGCGCATCCTCCAAGTTCAATGCGGAATGGGACTTTCTAAACATGCTGAAGGTCGAGGGCCGCCGCTGCGCGGAAGACTTCCTGACCAAGCATGGCGCGAATGTCGGCAAACAGTCCACCATCAATCTGGACGTCCTCCTGGAACAGGTTTGATGCCATGGGACTTCTGGGCATTCTCCTTGCGCTGGGGCTGCTTGTCTGGCTGGCTTTTCGCGGATGGAGCGTGCTGCTGCTGGCGCCCGCGGCGGCACTGATCGCGGCTGCTGTTTCGCGGGAGCCGCTGCTTGCTCATTGGACGCAGACCTTCATGGGCAGCGCGGCGCAGTTCCTGGCGCAGTTCTTCCCGCTGTTCCTGCTTGGCGCGCTGTTCGGCAAGCTGATGGATGACAGCGGCTCGGTCACCGCCATCGCGCGCTTCATGACCGAGCGGCTGGGTCCGCGCCGCGCCATCTTGGCGGTGGTGCTCGCAGGTGCATTGGTGACGTATGGCGGCGTCAGCCTGTTCGTTGCCTTTTTTGTACTGGCGCCGATGGCCCAGGCGTTGTTTCAGGCCGCCGACATTCCGCGGCGGCTGATGCCGGCAGCGATCGCGCTTGGCACCTCGACATTCACCATGACGGCGTTCCCGGGAACGCCTGCCATTCAGAACGCGATTCCGATGCCGTTCTTCGGCACCACGCCGTTCGCCGCGCCCGGCCTCGGCGTCATCGCCTCCGCGATCATGCTGGGATTTGGATTGTGGTGGCTCGCCCGCTGCGAAGCCGCCGCCCGGCGGGCGGGCGAGGGCTATGGCGGTGGTGCCGATGTCTCCCCGCGCGCGGCCGCCGATGATCAGATCATCCGGGAGCGGGCGACGACCGCCCGCGAGTTCGATCCCGCGGAGATCGGCCACGGCCGTCACGGCGAAACCCCGGTGCCCATTGCCATCGCGGTGCTGCCGCTGGTCGTCGTCGTGAGCGTCAATCTCCTGATGTCGCTCGTCATTCTGCCGCGCCTGGATTTTTCGTTCCTGGCGGAGCCGCATTGGGGTTCTACTTCGCTGTCGGCCGTTGCCGGCGTCTGGTCGGTGGCGGTGGCACTCGCGGCCGCGATCCTTGCGCTGGTGCTCTTCAATCGCCAGCGGCTGCCGGCCTTGCGCGAGAGCATGGATGCCGGCGCCAACGCCTCCGTCCTGCCGGCGTTCAGTGTCGCCAGCCTCGTGGGCTTTGGCGCCGTCGTCGCAATGCTGCCCGCCTTTGCGGCGGTGCGCGACTGGGTGCTTTCGATCGGAGGCGGGCCGCTGGTCTCGCTTGCGGTGGCGACCAACGTGCTCGCCGCCCTGACCGGATCCGCCTCGGGGGGCATGACGATCGCGCTCGATGCCCTTGGCGACACCTATATGCGCATCGCGGCAGAGCAGGGCATCAATCCCGCGTTGATGCACCGGGTGGCCGCCATCGGCTCCGGCACGCTCGACAGCCTGCCGCACAATGGTGCGGTCGTGACGCTGCTCGCGGTTTGCGGCTCGACCCACCGCGAAAGCTATCTCGATATCGTCATGGTCGGGATTGTCAGCGCACTCATCGCCCTGGTGGCAGTTATTGTCCTGGGCTCGATGTTTGGCTCCTTCTAGAATGATGCCTGCGCAGGTATGCTTCGATCATGCGAGCGAGAGTATTCAGATATCTGAGGATTACCGGGGCGCTGCTCGGCGTGTCCTTTCTGACGTTCCTTGCCGTCCGGATCTACGATTCGCAGCGGGGATTGCCGCTCGAGCCATGGCATACCTACATTCCGCATGAACTGCCGACGGAAAAACTCGAGGCGGCGAACTGGGCGGAATACCTGACAGCCGAGGCCAGGATCTTCGACGACGTCCGGCGCGAGGTTTCGCAGAAACTCGACGCGGCCGAGCGCGTGCCGGCCAATCGTTACTTTGAGGGGAGTCCGGTCTATCCAGGCCACTTCGTGCAGGATTTCAATCGTTCCTTTGTGCTCGAGCCAAACGGAAAGCCGGTCGGGGCGGTCGTTCTACTGCATGGCCTGACGGATTCCCCTTACAGTCAGCGCCATATCGCGCGCTTCTACCGTGACCAGGGGTTCGTGGCGATTGTGCCGAGGATGCCGGCACATGGCACTGTCCCTGCCGCGCTGACCGACGTGGAGTGGGAAGACTGGATGTCGGCGACGCGGCTCGCAGTGCGCGAAGCACGCGCGCGCACCGGGCCGTCCGCGCCGTTGCATCTGGTCGGCTTCTCCAACGGTGGGGCGCTGGCCTTGATGTATGCGCTTGATTCGATTAGCGACGAAAAGCTGGCCCGGCCAGATCGCCTGGTGCTGATTTCGCCGATGGTCGGCATCACGCGCGTCGCTCGCCTGGCACGTCTGGCGGGCTTGCCGTCGGTATTGCCCGCTTTCGCCAAGGCCGCATGGCTCGGCATCGTGCCCGAGTTCAATCCATTCAAATACAACTCGTTTCCTGTCAATGGCGCGCGCCAATCCTATCGCCTGACGCAAACGCTGCAGGAACGGATTGCCCGCTACGCCCGTGAAGGCAAGCTAAGTCAGTTGCCGCCGACCCTGACCTTTCAGTCGCTGATCGATTTTACCGTCAGTACGCGGGCGATCGTATCGGCGCTTTATGCACACCTTCCCGAGAACGGCCACGAATTGGTGCTGTTTGACGTCAACCGCACGGCCAAGTTTGGTCCATTGCTCCGCTCCAGTGCCGATACCGCGCTCGCGCGTATCGTTCCGAGCGGCCCGCGGCGCTATCGCCTCGCCATCATCACCAATTCCGATGACAATAGTGACGATGTAATCGAACGCGTGACCGAAGCCGGCGGCGACGTCGAGAACTCGCGGCCGCTCGGGCTATCGTATCCGCGGGGATTCTATTCGCTGTCGCACGTCGCGCTGCCGTTTCCGGTCAGCGACAGCCTGTACGGGGCCGAACCCGACCCGTCGGAGAACTTCGGAGAAAATCTCGGCACCCTGGCACCGCGGGGCGAGCGCAATGTCCTGATCGCCAGCCTCGACTCGCTGATGCGGGCATCTTCAAACCCGTTCTTCACGTACATGACCGAACGGATCGGCGAGGGAATCCCCGCCGCTGCCGCCACCGCCCGGCCTAGTCAATAGATAGCACGCCTATCCGGCGACACGCGAAAGCGCGAACAGGATCGACATCAGGACCACGGTCACTCCCGTGGCGAGGACCAGCCGGTCGGCAAACAGACGGCGCATCGGCGGCCTCCCTAGACGAAGCTGTAGCGTTCGGAATGGTACTTCGACATCGGCACGTTCATCTCGCCGAGCGCCTTCTCTATCGCGTCCATCATCACGTTCGGCCCGCAGATGAAATACTCATGCTCGGCATAGGGCAGCGGCAAATGACGTTCGAACATCTCCGCGTCGATGAAGCCTTTCTCGCCCCTCCAGCCGGTTGGCGGCCTTGAGATCACGTAGACGATCTTCAGGTCGAGCCGAGCTTTCAGCGCTTCGAGTTCTTCACGGAAGGTGATCGATTCCCAGTCCTGGACACCGTAAAGCAGCACGACGGGTCGCTTGTCGCCTTGGTCGGCGAGCGTGCGGATCATGCTCATCATGGGTGTCACGCCGATTCCGCCGGCGATCAACACATGCATGTCCGCCGGATTGCCTGTCGTGAACGCGCCGTAGGGTCCGTCAAGATAGATGCGCTGGCCGACCGGCACCTTCGGAATCCCGCGGGTAAAATCGCCGAGGTTCCTGATCGTCATCTCGACGCGTCCGTCTGTGGCGGCGGCGCTGGACGAGAATGAAAACGGGTGCCCGGTAATTTTGAACGGACTCCCCCACACCGTCAGCCAGCCGAACTGGCCGGGGCTGAAGCGGAACCCGGGGTGGCCATCGGGCTGCATCACCAGCGTCGTGGTGTCGCCGCGTTCCTTGCGCACTTCCAAGACGCGGTATGGCCGGCGAAGCATGAACAGCGGCTTGACGATCCGCACGTAGAGCAGCAGCGCGACCCAGAACATTGTCAGGCCGATCCACAATGCCCGTTTCCAAGGATCGACAAGGTAGAAGCTCGATCCCACCATGTGCACGACGCCTGCGATGACGGCTGTGAGGGCCAGCGCGATGTGGCTGAGGTGCCAGGTCTCGTACCTGATCTTCAGCGCCGTGCGCCAAAGTGCAGCCACCACGAGCGCGATCAACGAGAAAATCGACAGGAAGGCGAAGTAGGCACTGAGCGGCGCATCAAGCATATTGGACGGGGCGAGCAGTTCCGGTTTGACCGCGATCAGAATGAGCGGATGCGCCACGACCAGGCCGACCGCCACAAGCGAGATCTGGCGGTGAAAATGGTAGATGACGTCCTCACCCCATGGCTCGGTGACGTAGCGAAAGCGTGCGGTCAGCCCGAACTGCAGGCCCATCATCGCCAGGCCGGAATAGCCGAGCGCGACTGAAAACTCCGTCCAGACGTCGCGCGCCGGCGGATGCGAGCCTGCCAGGAGCGCGAACAAGGGCGCGAAAATGAACAGCAAATAGACGAGGATCCAGACGGCCCCGCGCAAACTGTAAAGAAGGTGCACGAACCAACCCCTTCCGCAACGACCAAGAGACGGCAGCAATCGCACTGCGGAATCTATCATTGCCGCAAACCGGTTCCGCCTAGGGACAATTACTGATTCTTTGCGGGCAACTACCGATTTCTCGGTTCATTGGATCATGCTGAGTTTATATATCGTGGAGGATTCGGCCGGCCTCTCGCGTTGCGGCGCACTGGCAGGGCCTCACTGCATGAGGTGCCATGCCGGCTTCGATCATCGCCTATTGCGGTCCCGCCGCTCTTCCGGATGATCTCTGGACGCGCTGGAATCTGGACCCGCTACTGATTGGAATATTCGCCGTGCTTGCGATCGCTGTCGGCCGTGGACGCTCCTCCGACGCCCGGGCGGGGTGGGCGGCGATGGCGTTGATGCTGATCATCTTCGTGTCGCCGCTTTGCGCGATGTCCTCGGCGCTGTTTTCCGTGCGGGTGCTGCACCATGTCCTGTTGATCGCGGCCGTCGCGCCGCTTCTCGCACTCGCGTTTCCGCAGCGGCAATCAGGCCCGCTGCCGATCGCGGTGCTGGTCGCGGTAAATGCGGCCGTCCTCTGGATCTGGCACGCACCCGGGCTCTACACATGGGGCCTTGCAAGCGTGCCGGCCTATTGGCTGATGCAGGTGTCGCTGCTTGGAAGCGCCTGGCTGCTGTGGCGCGCGATCCTGGCACCGACGCAGCCCGGCACGGCGCTGATGGCGTTGGCGGCCACGATTGGCCAGATGGGCCTTCTCGGTGCCCTGATCGTCTTCGCGCCGAGGCCGCTTTACCTCGTTCATCTGGCAGGCGCGGCGAGTTGGGGAATGGCACCGCTCACTGACCAGCAACTCGCCGGCTTGCTGATGTGGGTGCCGGCGATGCTGCCTTACCTGGGTGTGGGGCTCTGGATCGCATGGTCGAGCCTCAGATCGAGCGAACCAGCGCTGTGACGACCTTCCTCAAATTCGTGCACCTCGGTGCGATCGCGCTCTGGTCAGGCGGCCTGATCGCATTGCCGTTTCTGTTCTGGCAACGTCGGGCCCTCGAGTCAGATCTGGATCTCGAACGGCTGCACCGCGTTACGCGGCTTGTTTATGTCGAACTGACTTCGCCTGCCGCATTCGTCGCGATCGGCAGCGGAACGGCTTTGATTTTTCTGCAGGCTACCTTCGCCGAATGGTTCTCGCTGAAGATGGTGCTGGTGGGGATCATGTCGATGCTGCACGTGGTCGCGGGCCTCGTTCTGATGCAGTTGTTCCTGCCCAAAGGGAAGTTCAGCTGGCGTTCCTACGTGGCGCTTATGAGCGCTTACGTGGTGGTGATTGCCGCAATTCTCTGGATCGTGCTCGCCAAGCCGCAGATCGATTCCAACCAGATCGCCGCAAATCTGTTCGAGCCGGGCGGACTCGGGCGCTGGGTCCGTCACTTCTTCGGCGAAATCAGAATGCCTACGCCATGATCGAACACGAGCTTGCCCCCGTGCCAGCCGGCGAAGCCCACCATGACAGATGCAAGGGCCGAAAGCGCGAGGCCGTGCGGCAGGATCGAGGCGGGATCGACCAGGCGCAGCCCCCAGTTGGCCCCCGCAACTGCCACCAGCGTCATCGCCGCCACAGCGTGAGACCAACTGGCTTCCAGAAGCCGGATGCCGCGCACCAGCAACAACTCGCCGGTGCCGACGATGCTTGCCGCCACGCCGCTCCAGAACGCCATGCCGGTCGACCAGAGTCCAACCCGCGCCCAGAACGCGTCTCCCGACCACCAGTAGAATACGTCGACGCCGAGCGTCGCGATCACGAATGCGATCGGGAAATGCACCATCATGACGTGAATCGGGTGTCCCACCAGGGCAACCGCCGAACCGAAATCGAGCCGATGCAATTCCAGCATCACCGCACTTTGGGGCTGGGTCGCGCGATCGTCCCGTTCTGCCATCGCCTGCCTCCATCGCGTCCGATACAACGTTGTTCGAGCCGTCATCGTAATCCGTTGCGCCTGGCTTTCCAACTCGGAATCGCCGCAACGCTTCCCGCCTGCACGGGACCGCTATCGACGCTGGATCCCTCTGGGCCGGCGGGCGCCTCGATCGCAACGCTCTGGTGGGTGATGCTGGCCGGCTCGGCCATTCTCTTCCTGCTGGTTATGACGCTGTTCGTGCTGGTGATCCGGCGCCCCGGCTGGGGCTCCAGTGTATCGCCGGAACGCTGGCTGGTGCTCGGCGGCCTGGTGCTGCCGGCTGTCGTGCTGCTGCCGCTGATCGCCTATGCAATGATCGCCGGCGAAAGACTTCTGCCGCTGCCGGGGCAGGCGCCGGCACGAATCGAAGCCGTCGGGCGGCAGTGGGCCTGGACGTTCCGCTATCCCGATCATGGTGCAACAGAGACGAAAGGTGTCCTGCATATGCCGGCAGGCGCACCGGTCGACATCCTGGTGTCCAGCCAGGACGTCATCCACGCCTTCTGGATACCGCGCCTCGCCGGCAAGATCGATGCGGTGCCCGGGCATGTGAACCGCCTGCGCATTCAGGCCGATCAGCCCGGCCGCTACGCCGGCCAATGCAGCGAATTTTGCGGTCTCGATCATGCGAGCATGCGGTTCGATGTCGTTGTTCATCGTCCGGAGGAGTTCTCCGCAGCGCTTGCGCGCGCAGCAGCATCGGAAGGGTCGCAGAAAAAATGAGTGAATCCGCAGAGCAGCTGTCGCAGGGCGCAACGGCATTGCGGCTGCACCGCCAGCTTTCCGCGATCTGGGCCACCGGGCCTGGAATCCAACGCCTCGCCGCCGTCAACCATTCGGTCATCGGCATCCGCATGATGGTGACGTCGTTCGTGTTCTTCGCCATCGCCGGCGTGCTCGGCATGCTGACCCGCGTGCAACTGGCGACGCCCAATTCCGGATTCATGGTTCCGGAGACCTACAACCAGGTCTTCACCATGCACGGGTCGATGATGCTGTTCCTGTTTGCGATCCCGATGGTGGAGAGTTTTGCAGTCTATCTGACGCCGAAGATACTCGGCACGAGGGACTTCGCATTCCCGCGCCTGACCGCCTATGGCTACTGGTGCTATTTGTTCGGGGGAACGATCCTGACGGTCTCGCTGATCGTGGGCGTCGCGCCTAACAGCGGCTGGTTCATGTACACGCCGCTGAGCTCGAGTGCCTTTACGCCGGGCATCAATTCGGATGTATGGCTGCTCGGCGTGACCTTCGTCGAAATCTCCGCCCTGTCGCTCGCAGTGGAGATCGTGGTCTCGATCCTGAAGATGCGCGCGCCGGGCATGTCGCTCGACCGGATGCCGATCTTTGCCTGGTACATCCTGGTCACTGCGATGATGATGATCGTGGCCTTTCCGCCGCTGATCCTCGGCTCGATCCTGCTCGAGGTGGAACGCGCCTTCGGGCTGCCGTTCTTCGACCCGACGCGGGGCGGCGATGCGCTACTCTGGCAGCATCTGTTCTGGCTGTTCGGCCACCCCGACGTCTACATCATCTTTCTGCCGATGGCCGGCGTGCTGTCGACGATCATTCCCGTCTTCGCCAACAGGGAACTGGTCGGCTATCGGGCGATCGTCGTTGCGATCATCGCGCTTGCGTTTCTCAGCTTCGGCATCTGGGTGCACCACATGTTCACGGTGGGCATTCCGCACCTGGCGCTCGCGTTTTTCTCGCTGGGTTCGGCGATCGTCGCGGTGCCGACCGCCGTGCAGATATTCGCATGGCTCGCCACGCTGGCCCACGGCAGGCCGCGCTGGGACGTGCCGATGCTCTACGTCTTCGGCTTCTTCTTCATCTTCGTGATGGGTGGCCTGACCGGTGTCATGCTGGCCATGGTGCCGTTCGACTGGCAGGCCCATGACACCTATTTCGTCGTCGCCCATATGCACTATGTGGTGGCCGGCGCGCTGGCTTTCCCGATGCTCGCGGCGCTCTACTACTGGCTGCCCTTGCTGACGGGACGCACCGCCGTGCACCGGCTGTCGGTACCCGCGTTCTGGCTGGTCTTCATCGGATTCAACATGACCTTCTTCATGATGCATCTGACCGGCCTGCGCGGCATGCCCCGCCGGATTCATACATATTCCGGCGATGAAGGTTGGAACTGGCTCAATCTGCTGTCTTCGGTCGGCGGGTTCGTCATGACAATCGGCTTCGCGCTTGTTGTCATCGACCTCGTGGTCCAGCTTCGCTACGGGCGCCGCGTGCGACGCAATCCCTGGGGCTCGACGACCCTGGAATGGGCGATGCCGATTCCGCCGGCACCCTATGCCTTTGCCTCAATCCCCGATGTCGGAACGTCCGGCGGCAAATCGACCGCCTCGGGAGATCTCGCAACCTCGCTGGCAAGCGGCGAGGGCTATCTCGGTTCTACGCGCAACGGCTGGCAGGAGGCGCTGGGCGTACACAAGACATCGGGCGTACCGGATCAACTGATCGTGTTGCCGCGCCCAACTTACCTGCCGCTTTACACCGCGCTCGCCACCGCGGCGGCGGTGCTGGCCATGCTGTTCAAATTCTATCTGCTGTCGCTCGGCTTTGCGCTGTTCACCGCCGGCCTGTTCGTGTTGGCCGGGCAGAGCGCCGGCCTTTCGCGCGACTACGGTCCCTTGCCGGTCGGTCGCGGCGTCAGCGTGCCGCCGCATACCGAGGCGGCGGACGCGCCGGCGTGGCTGGCGTTGATCTGCGCGCTGGTTGCCGACGGCACGCTGTTCACGTCGCTGCTGTTCGGAACCTTCTATCTTTGGATCGCGGCGCCGAATTGGAGCGCCGCAATCAAACCAGAGCCGGACCTGATGCTCGCCGTCGGCACGTGCGTGACGCTGCTGGTGGCCGCCTTGGCGGCGCGCGGATCGCTGCGCGCGGTCAGCGCTGGCGGCAGGGCAGGCGGCTGGATCGGCCTTGCCGGTCTGGCGCTTCTTGCGGCCATCGCCACAGCCGTCTGGCAAATCGCCGGCATCGTGCCGCACCCACGCGAGCACGCGCTTGGGGCGACGGCGGCGGCGCTGACTTTCTACGTCGCGCTGCACGCCGGTATCGGCGTTCTCTTTCTCATCAGCAACACGCTGCGTCTCGGTGCCGGCTTCATTTCACCCCGCCGGGTGCTGGATATGCGGCTCACGCGGCTATGGCTGGACTACACGCTGGTCACGGGGATCATTGCAATGGGCCTCGTTCTCGCGCTGCCTGCGCTGGTGGCGATGCTGGGAGGACGACCGTGAGGGAGCGTCCGGTACCATCAAGGCAGCTATGGTGGCTCGCCGCGGGCTTCACCGTCTGGTGCAGCGCGCTGGTCGTTCTCTACGCGATCCAAGGCATCGGCTGCGCGTTTGCATGGCCGACGGGCACGCTACGGCTTTGGCTTGCTGTGGCTCTCCTCGTGCATCTGATCGTGCTGGGCTGGATGTGGCGTGATATCGCCCGCGCCGGCGCGGATTTCGGCTCCGGTCCGACCGGCGCGCTACTGCATTGGGCCGTTGTCGCGACGCTCATAACGGCGCTTGTCGCCACTGTCATCACCCTCGGCCCGCCGCTGTTGCTCACGGCATGCATATGATGGGACCGGCCGGCACGCCGTAGAGGAAAAACGGGCGTTCTCGGCCGCTGCTGTCCGCAATAATTCTGCATCGATGCGCTCACGGGAACCGCGGAACTTCGATCACGCATATGATGCCGATGCGTTGTATGGGGTTGATAGGAAGAAACCCTGACTTGAGCGGATGAATACCCCAATTGATCGACGGATTGATTTCAATTTAGATGTGCGCGGGTTTTGCTGCCCTCGATACGAGCCGGACATTTGAATTCGTTGTGGTGCGCCAGGCGAGTTCAACTGTACTGCGGTTCCCGCAGCGCCCCAAAAAGCATTCGGACAAGGGAGAAAACTCATGGATGCAATGAGTCGCCGTGCGATGCTCACGAAAGTCCTGCCTGGTGCCATGGTTGCCATTGCCGGCGTCGGAACGATCGGCTGGGCTGTCGCGCCTGATGTCGCGGATGCCATGCCGCTGGCCGTAGCCAAGGGAGCTCACGCTGAGGTCGATGACCTGGCAGTGAAGGCTCAGGTCGTCATCGTTAATCCGCGCCGTCGCCGCCGGCGATGGGTCTGCTGGTGGCACCGGGGACGTCGCCGCTGTGGCTGGCGTTGGGTGTAACTGCCGATCCTCTCGCAATAGTTCCCATTGCTTCGGGTGGCCTGCCGGCAGGTGCCCCTTCATCGTGCGAGCACAGCTGCACCGAGCGCGACGGTCAGTATCAGCAGCGACACGGTGGCCGCAGGCCATTGGCGAAGAACGCCGTCCGTTCGTTGCATCGCTTTGCCCCATGTGACTGCGGCCCGCACGCCGCCGTCCAGCGCCACAATGATGTCGCCCTTGGGAATCTGCGGCATCGAGCGCCACCATCGCCACAGCGCCATCGCCAAGGCGCCGCCCAGCAGAACGGGCCACAGCGCCTTCCATAGCACCGCAGCGGAAAGCGGATCGGGCAGCGTTCCGCGCGGGACCGTCAAATACAGCGTCCATGGCACGACCAGCGAAACGGCTGCGGTCGCCAGCCAGGGCCAGACGAGGTCTGCGGTGGCTGTTGCTTGCGGGTCCTGCGATGCGGTGCTCGCAAGGTGGCGCAGGAACTGCAGCATCAGCAGCGTCGTGCCGATCGCAGACAGCGTTGCGATCGTGCTCGCGGTGCTGTCTCCAAGTAGCTCGTCGGCAACGAATTTCGCCAATGCGCCGCCGGTGAGGGGGAGGCCGCCGAGGCCGACGGCAATGAGTGCCGCGGGCAGCAGCATCGGCCACAGCCGCCGGCTGCCGGTCGCGGCGATGACGCCCACGGACAGGAACAACGCGCCTTTCACCAAAACGTGGTGGGCGGCATAGAAAGCCGCCGCCAGCGCCGCGCGGCCATCGCCTGTGAGCATCCCCATGCCGATGATCGCGATGATGAACCCCATCTGACTGACGCTGGAATACGCCAGCACGAGCCGGGGACTGCGCTGCGTGATCCCGATCACGACGCCATAGAGCGCGGCGAATAGTCCGGCGGCTGCGATTGCCGTGCCCCAATCGGGCAGCGCGGTTCCGAGCGGCAAGAACCGGATCATTCCAAGGATGCTCGCCTTGACGACCGCGCCGCTCAACACCGCAGCAGCCGGCGTCGGCGCCGCCGAGTATGCCAGCGGCATCCAGAAGTGAAATGGAACGAGGCCCGCCTTCATGCCGAAGCCGGCAATCAACAGGGCGAGTATCAGATCGCGTTGAGGCGACGTCGGAAGCGCTGCGGCGGCGTCGCGGATCAAAAGGCTGTTGCCCGGGATCTCTGAGGCCAGCAGCACGAAGGCCATCAGCAGGAAGGCCTCGGCCAGCAATGCGAGCCCGATATAGACCGCGCCGGCTCGCCATGCGCTCGGCGTTTCGTGGTAGATGACGAGACCGCAGGCGCCAAGCGTGAGCAGCGCGAGCAGAAAATAGAAGCCGACCATGTCCGCGGCCAGGAACACGCCGACGCAGCCGGTCAGCGTCATCAACCAGCACACCACAAATCGCCCGTGGTTCGGCCGGTTCTGCAGATACTGCGAAGCGTAAGCACCCGCTGCGATCCACAAAAGCGTCGAAACTCCCAGCAGCATGGCGCCAGGACGGTCCATGGCGAAGGTCAGATGGAAGCGTGCTGAACCGATTGCGAACGAGGAATCGGTAGCGACCAGCAACACCGCGGCGAGCGCCGGAATAGGTGCGAATGCCAGCAGCGAGGGCATCCGGTTCAGTATCTGTGGCCAGAGACAAAGCAGAAGCATGCCGAAGGGAACGACAAAGGCGCTGGCCAGCAATGTGGTTTGTCCAATCATCGTGAACCAACCATGATTGAATCCGGACGGCCTACTTCAACGATATCGATAGGGCCGAGCGCGACCAAACCCAGCAACAGCGACGTCAGCGCCAATGCAAGCGCCGCGGCTTCCTGATATTTCGGCACGGCAGTTTTGAGCTTGAGAGGTGCGCCCGACGGCGCAACGGCGCGCGACAGGACGATGAACATATAGCAGCTGGTGAAGAGGCCCCCCGCGAGTATTACAAGCGCCCACCACCATTGCCCGGTCGCGACCGTTGCCTCGAGCAGAATCCATTTCGCCAGGAAGCCGCCGCTCGGAGGTAAACCGATCAGCGACACGCCGCCGAGTGCGAACGCGAAGATCGTCATTGGTAGTGCCCGTGCGATCCCTCCGAGCTCGGCGATGCGGTCATGGCCGAGCGCGGCATAGATAAGTCCGGCCGCCATGAACATGGCTGCCTTCGCGGTCGCGTGCGAAATCGCCTGAATGATACCGCCGGTCAATGCGCCACTACCCTGCAGTTGCCCCGACGCCGCGTCGAGCGCGAGCGGAAAGATCAGGAACAGGTAGCCGATCTGCGCGACCGTCGAATAGGCGATCAGGAGCTTGAGCCGCTGCTGTTGCAGGGCGACGACGCTGCCGAAGATGATTGCCGCGGCCCCCAGCGCACCGAACAGCTGCGCGCCGGCTCCACCGAGCATCCCCGGCATGACGTCGAACCAGAGCCGCACGACGAGGAAGAACGAACCCTTGACCACCACCGCCGACAGCACGGCACTGGCGGCCGCCGGCGCGCCGGCATGGGCGGGCGGAAGCCATAGATGCAGTGGAAAGAGGGCCGTCTTGGCGAAGAGCCCGATGGTCATCAGCGCAGCCGCGACAAGTGTTGCTGGCTCCGCACGAATTTGGCGTGAGAGCAGGACGATGTCGAGCGTTGCGTAGCTGCCATAAAGCAGGGCGGTTCCGACCAGGTAGAGAATCGAGCCGAGCAGGGCGAAGATCAGGTATCGCAGCGCGGCCTGCAGTGTCTCCGCCCGGCCGTCGAGACAGACCAGCGGTACTGCGGCGAAGGTGAGGAGCTCGAGCGCGACGTACAGCGTGAACAGATCTCCGCCGAGGAATATCAGATTCATGGCGCCCCAGATCGCCATCAGCAGGATCCAGAACGCGAACGGTGCGCGCGCCTCGGTAGACCCCGCACGCGTGCCGAAATCCGCATACGCAAAGATCGCGACCGCGCAGAACACAATGGCCATTGCGACCATCATCGCGGCCGAGAGCCCGTCGGCGCGCAATGCAATACCGAGCGGAGGCTTCCAGTCGCCGACAATGTAGACCAGCCGGTGGCCGCTTTGCCAGACGTCGACGAAAATGATGGTCGCGAGGATGAAGCCGGAGGGAAGCAGAACGAGGGCGATGCGTTCAGCGTAGCGTCCGCCGAGAACGAACGACAGCAGAACGCCGGCGGCCGGCAGGACGATCGCCAGGACAAGGAACACGCCGTCGGTCGTCGTTGCGTCGGGCAAGAGATTGGCGTCCGGCATCAAGAGTCTGCTCCGGCCGTATCCGTGGCTGCTGAAGTATCGGAGCTTAGTGTGGACCGGCCGGTTTCCTGCAAAAGTCGTAGCACCAGCGCGACCGCCATGGCGGTGGCCGCGAAGGCAACGACGATCGCGGTGATGACCATCGCCTGGGGGACCGGATCGCCTCCGAGACCGGAAGCTGCGGCGCGTTTGGCGACTACGCCGAATACCAGAAACACGCCGCTTCCCAGCAGGTTGAATGCAAGGATCTTGCGCAGCGGCTCGGGGTTTGTGACGAGCCCGTACAATCCGAGACCGACCAGCGCTGCGCCACACAGCCCAAACAATGTTGCAGCGTTCATGGCCGTTGCACCCGTTCCGGTGGGCCCGCGGCGAGCAGACCCAGCGCCACACCGATCGAAAGTGTCAGGGCGACCTCTACCGCGACGATCAGCGGTTTTGCGTAGCCCGCAGGATAGGCAAGGAAGGCATTTGCCAGCACCATGCCGGCGATGCCGATGGCAAGGAAGATCATGGGTCCGGCGACGAGCAGCAGGCGCAGCCATCGCTGGCTGATCGAAGGTACGCTGGTCAGGCCCGCGATCATGACAAGGAGCCACATCGCCGCGAGCACCGTGCCGCCTTGAAAGGCGCCGCCCGGCTCCTTTGCTCCGACCCAGCACATATAGACGGCCACTACGATTCCGACCGGCGGCAGAAGCTGGGCAAGAAACGTCAGCTTGCTGTTCGGCTGGGCATAGACGCGCAGTCCCGGTATTCCGCCCCACATGCGATCCGGCGCCAGCGACCAGACGCCGAGCAGAGCGAGTATCAGAACCACTTTCTCAAGCAGCGTGTCGAGCGCGCGGTAGACGAACAGGACGCCGGCAACGGGATTTCCGAGGCCACTTTGCGGCAGGTTCTCCATTGCCATCGGTGCTAGCGTGGGAATGACTTCGGGTGGGGACAGGACAGCGATTGCAAGGCCCGCCGCGACAAGCGCGCATAATATGCCCGCAGCAAGACGCACCGGCAGACTGGTCCTGCTGTCGTTACCTTTGGCAAACCGCAAGCGCGCGACCGCACCGAGCATCAGCATGCCGGTCATTCCGCCGCCGATCGCGGCCTCCGTCAGAGCGACATCAACCGCGGAGAGCCTGACCCAGGCGATGGACAACAGCAACCCGTAGACGACGAAGCCGATGACGGCCGAGAACGCTTCGCGCATGGCAATTGACGCAGCCCCGACCGCCAGGATCAGGACGACAAGACCGATATCGAAGATAGACAGGATGGTCATTCACGTGGTCCGTGTTGTCGAACCGTGCCTGCAATGAGCTGGGTAACGATCGCGCCGGACAATTGGACCAAAAGCCAGATGGTCACCAGCTTCAATGCGCCGAACAGTCCGTTCGCCTGTGGCAGCAAGCCCAGAACGACGAGGCCCAGGCCAAGATTATCCACCTTGGTCAGCGCATGCAGGCGCGTCAGCGCATCCGGAAAGCGGATCAAGCCAACTGTCCCCGCCAGGAAGAAGAACGCCCCGGCCAAGACGGCGAGAACGGTGAAGATGTCGAGGACAAGTCTCATCGGCCGCTCGCTGTATCCTGGACCTCGTGCTCCGAACCGGACGCGCTTCTGACGAACGCCACGGCTGCGAACGCCGCGAACAGCGCCAGCAGCAATGCGACGTCCACGATCGGCGGAGCCTCGGTAGCGGCGGCCAGCAGGAGAAGAATGGCGACGCCGCCGGTGCCCAGCAATTGCGCCGCCATCATGTGGTCAACCTCGGCCCGGCGCCGAAGAATGACCAACAATCCGAGTGCGATCGTCGTCAACACCAAGCCCGCGGCTGCGAACAGGAAGCTAGCCATTGCGCGGCACTCCCCGGAGCGCCTGCACACACAGGGCCTCCTCAACAGCCAGTTGCTCGGCCACCGGCTGCGTCACATCGAGACAATGAATCGTTAGCCCATCGCCTTCCGCTTGGCCGCAGGGAAGCGTGCCCGGCATCAGACTCATGATTGCGCAGAATGCCTCTCGCGTCGTGCCTGGTGGAAGCTGCGCCTGATAGACCACGAAGCCCGGCCGCAGCCTCAGCCGAGGATCAAGCGCGAGCCATGCGACGTCTATCCCGGCGGTGATCGATTGACGCAGAAAATGCAACACATATCCAGCGAGCTTGATGGGGCGCAGATCCCAGGGCTGTGCCGGCATCAGGCGCAGACTTGCCCAGGTCGCGGCAAATGCAGCAACCAACCCCGCCGCAAGATCGCTGGGGTCGGCGCCGGTGAGCACCAGCCAGAAACCAAAGAAACCGACGGAGCGGAAAATCGCACTCCCAAGGGTGACTGGGCGGTCCGGGGACAGTTCCGCCGGTTCGTCCCGCTCATCAGGTGAGTTCATGGTTCATCTCCGTATTGCTGGAGCCGGTAGTGTTCTCGCACCGACCGATGTAGCAACACCAACTCAAGAGGATCAGGCGGGCGCTGACCGGCTTAGTACGATTCCCGCAGGAGCGATTTGCATTTCAAACGGCCATGCTGGATTTCGACGAAGGAGCGGACGATCCCTCGACTCCCCTGAACCAGGCAACATACAATGTGGGCAGAAAGATCAGCGTCAGGATCGTCGCAACCAGCAGGCCTCCCATGATTGCAAAGGCCATGGGTCCCCAGAACACCGTCGGAGCGATTGGTATCATGCCGAGAACGGTGGACACGGCGGTCAGCATGATCGGGCGGAAGCGAGCGCTGCTGGCATCGACGGCGGCATCCCAGACAGTTTTTCCCTGAGCGCGCTCTGCCTCGATCTGGCCGATCAGGATCACCGCATTCTTGGTGATCATGCCCAGCAGCGCCAGGATGCCGAGAATTGCCACGAAGCCCAACGGCCTGCCGGACAGCAGCAGCGCCGCGACGACGCCGATCAGGCCGAGAGGCGCTACGCTGAGAACCAGAAACAACCGTTGGAAGCTTTGCAGCTGCGCCATTAGCACGGTCAGCATGATGAGCAGCATGACTGGTACAACGGCGATCACCGAGGCCTGCGATTTCGCGCTTTCCTCGACGGTCCCGCCGACAACGATGCGATAGCCTGCAGGGAGGGTTTTCGTCAGGGCTTCCACGCCGGGGGAAAGCGCGGTCACAACGGTCTCCGGCAGAGAGCCCGCGACGATATCGGCTTGCACCGTCAGGGTCGGAACGCGATCACGGCGCCAGATCAGGGGATACTCCTGACCGTATTCGAAGCTCGCAAACTGACTGAGCGGAACCGTTCGCCCGCCCGGCAAGGGCACTTGCACTGTGCGCAGGGTATCAAGCGAGACACGCTGCTCATCTGTCGCACGTGCGATGACATCGACCAGGTAGATATCGTCGCGCACCTGGGTAACGGAGGTGCCGGATACAACGGTATTGAGAACGCTGGCTATTGCCTGCGAGCTGAGGCCGAGCAGGCGTGCCTCATCCTGGTCGACACGAATGCGCACCTGGCGAGCGGGCTCTATCCAGTCGAAATTGACCTTCTCCGCCTTGGGATTGGTTGCAATGATCTGGGCGACCTTGAGGGCAATCGCGCGCACCTGATCTACATCAGGACCGCTGACGCGGTACTGCACCGGCCATCCGACGGGAGGCCCGAGTTCAAGCGGGGAGACCCGCGAAATGGCGCTTGGAAATTCGTCGGACAGGATCTTCTCCAGCTTGAGACGAAGCCGTTCGCGCGCAGCAACGTCCTTTGCAACAATCACCGCCTGGCTGAAGAAACTGTTCGGTAGCTGAACATTGAGAGGCAGATAGAAGCGAATGGCGCCGCGGCCCACATAGGTGCTCCAGCGCGCGACGTCCGGATCGCCCTTCAGCGCTGCATCGAGTTTTTGCGCCGCAGTTTCGCTGGCATATATCGACGCATTCTGCGGCAGACTGAGGTCGACCAGCAGTTCGGGACGATCTGAGGACGGAAAGAACTGCCGAGGGATGAGAGGAAGCGCGAGGAAAGAAGCCACGAAGAGCGCCAACGAGACGAGGATCGTCAGCCATTTCGCCCGCATGGCGAAGGTGAGGAAACTCCGATACCACCGAAATACCCTGCCGGGCTCAGCGCTGGCTGCAGCCCTCGGCGGCTTGAGAATGGCGATACCCAATAGCGGCGCAAAGATCACGGCGACGAACCATGACACGATCAGCGCGATGCTGACCACCGCGAAGAGCGAGAATGTGTATTCCCCGGCCGAGCTGGCTGCAAAGCCGACGGGGACGAATCCCGCGATCGTCACCAGCGTTCCCGCAAGCATGGCAAATGCATAGGTTCGGAACGCGTAGGTCGCGGCCTCGACCTTATCGTCGCCTGCCGCGAGGCGATTCAGCGTGGCGTCAGTCGTCGTCATCGCGTCATCGACGAGCAAAGCTAAGGCGATGATCAGCGCGCCGAGAGATATGCGCTGCATATCGATGCCCGCCAATTGCATGATCGGAAAGACGATGGCCAGCGTCAGCGGAATCGAAAGTGCGATGATAAGGCCAGGCCGGACGCCAAGGCTGATGAAGCTGACAACGAGAATAATGGCGATGGCTTGCAGCAGCGATGTCATGAATTCCGAGATGGCGCCATCGACGGTAACGGCCTGGTCTGCAATGAGAAACGGCTCGATCCCGATTGGCAGGTCCTCGGTGACCCGCGCCATCAATTGCTTGATGTTTGCGCCCAGAGCAAGGATGTCGCCGCCATCTCGCATCGCAATTGCGAGCCCGATGGCCGGTGCGCCGTTGACTCGAAATTGCGGCTGCGGCGGGTCGGAATAGTCGCGCCGTATTTGCGCGATGTCGCTGAGCCGGAGCACGCGTCCGCCCGCGACGAAATTGGTGTTCGCAACGTCCTGTTCCGACGAGAATGCGCCTGAAACGCGCAGAGAAAGATTCTCATTGCCGGTTTCAATCGTTCCGGCCGGGCGCACGATGTTCTGCGCCTGCAATGCCGCGATCAACGCGGACCGGTCGATCCCCAGGGTAGCGAGCTCCTTGATCGAGAATTCGACGAAGATTCTCTCGTCTTGTGCCCCCAACACTTCTATTTTCGATACGTCTGGCACCAGCAGGAGCTTCGAGCGGATATCCTCCACACGGTCACGCAGTTCGCGATGCGTGAAGCCGTCGCTGGTAAAGCCGTAGATAATTCCAAATGTATCGCCGAAGTCGTCGTTGAAGCCGGGCCCAACGATGCCTGCGGGAAGTGTGTGGCGGATATCTCCGATATTCTTGCGAACCTGATACCAGGTGTCGGCAACCTCTTTTGCGTTAGCGCTGCCCTTCAGGTTGACGAAGATCGTGGTCACGCCGGCGCGGGTGAAGCTGCGGAGAAAATCCAGGTGAGGCGTTTCCTGCAGCTTGCGTTCGAGCCGCTCGGTTACCTGCTTGAGCGTCTCTTCGACGGTCGCTCCCGGCCAGGCGGCCTGCACGACCATGGTCTTGATGATGAAGGAAGGATCCTCACTGCGGCCCAGCCGGTAATAGGACGCGACGCCGGCAATGACGGCAACGATCATGATGTAGGCGACGAGCGAACGGTGTTTGAGCGCCCATTCGGAGAGATTGATCATGGCTCTGACCCGAGCAGGCGAATCTTCTGGCCCGGGTGAAGTGCCTGAACGCCGGCTGTGACGACGATTTCGCCGGTGTCCAGTCCTTGCGAAATGACCACCCGCGCCTGGTCAAAGCGCAAGACATCGACATTTCGGATTGAAACCGCTTTGGTCGAAGGATCGACAATCCAGACCGCGGGTCGCTGATTGATCTTCGTCAACGCCGTTGCCGGAATGTCAATGATTGGTCCCGCGTTGGTCTGCACCCGCCCGACGACGGTTGCCCCAAGTCGCATGGCGGTCGGGGGATCGGTCAAGCCGACCTTGACCTCAAAGGTCCGGGTGACAGGATTGGCCTGGGCAGCGACCTCGCGGATTCGACCCTGCGCTTTGACTGACGGATCGTCGGTCAGGCTTACCGTTATCTGGGGATCGCTCGTTGTCGATCGAAGTAGCTGGGCGGGAACGTCGAAAACCGCATCGCGCCCGTCCTTCCGCGCAAGCCTGGCGATCATTTGCCCTGCCTGAACGACTTCGCCGGCGCTAGGGCCGGTTGCGGTTATTGTCCCTGGCGCATCGGCCTTGAGTTCGGTGAAGCTGACCAGATCATGTGCGGTACGGAGCTGGGCTTCCGCAGCATCCACCTGCGACTGAGCGGTCTGCTGTGCCTGCGTTGCGACATCGAAATTGGCTCGCGTCGTCCATCCCTGAGCGAGAAGTGTTTCCTGACGATCAAAGTGATTGCGCGCCTGCGTCAATTGCCCCTGGGCGGCGGCGAGACCTGCTTGCGCTTGCCGCAGCGTGTTCAGCTCGTTTTGAGGTTCAAGGCGTGCCATGACTTGCCCCGCCTGCACGCGGTCTCCGAGTTTGCCGTTGTTTTCCAACAGCCGACCGGAAATTCGAAACGCCACGTTCACCTCATCCTCAGCCTCGATACGGCCGGTGAATGTCAGCGCCTGGCCGGTCTCCCGCTTCTCGACGGTTGTGGTCCGAACCGGGCGTGCGGCTGGCGCTGCGGCGTCTGTCTGTGGCTGACACGCCGAAAGCGACAATGCCGGCACCGTCGCCACAAGCGCCGTCGTCAGCAGTCGATACAATTTCGCTTTGCCGCAGCGTGTAAGCATGGCTGGACCTCGGATGGCAGCTGCAGATCTATATCTCTAGGTAATTTCAGTCGGGCGAAGCCCCTTAGCTATCAGCAAATGTACTGAGCGCTCCGGCTGATTGCCCGGCCACTAAACTAGGGGTGTCTTGAGCGTGACGATTACGCCAGCACCGGCTGGTATACTGCCTTCCACAAACGTCTTGAGTCTCGTCCGTTTGCGGTTGGCTGGCGAAGAGGCTGCGGTCGCTTACTGAACATTTGCTGAAGAAAGTGGGGCAGCAGCCGTTCGTCGAAGGCCCCTTTGCCCAACGGTTCGCAGCCATGGTTGGACGTTTTTGCCGAATTTCGATTGATCGGAATTTTCGATCTCTCCTTCATTTTCTTCGTTAAGTCGCTGAAATCGCGCTCAATCCTTAATCGTGACAGACAGAATGAAAACTCGGAATGTGCAGAATGTGCCAAGTAGACTCCCGCTTTTTCGGGATCAAAACAGATACTTGACGCGTGTTTTGCGGAGGGTATTTACTTAGGCAAATCCGGAGCGCGACGTAGAGTAAAGTTGCCCAAGGAAGTCGAGCAGTATGCTGGACCGCGCGATCGGGGAAATATCAGGCGCGAGCGTGCGATGAGTCCCCGGCCAGCGTACCATGAACTCCACTGGATGCATGCTCCGGAATACCTTTTCGGGCTGCAGATATCGGATGCCGGACAATTTTTCTACGAGAGCATGAATCCGGCGTTCGAGCGTTCGCTCGGAATCTCAATTGAAGCCGACCGGAAAAAAGCGGTTCATGACTGCATGAGTGCGGAAGACGCGAAGTCGATTTGCGCTTCGTGCGATGCATGCATGGTCGAAGGAGGGCCGGTTCGCCATCGGCAGCACCTCACTCTCGGCGGACGGCGACGCGAGTTTGATACAACGATCCATCCCATCCGCGACCCGGACACTGGAAGTATCGTCAGGCTGGTCGGTAGCCATCGGGCGGTCGATGAGCGGGCAAGCGTCGATGCGGTCGGGAGGGTGGCCAGGAGGCGGGCTGCTGCAGAATTGGACCTTCGGCTGTTGTCGCTTCAGGAAGAGGTGCAACAGCGGATTGCGTCGGATCTGCACGATTCGACCTGCCAGCACTTGATTGCCGCCAGCCTGAACGTGATGCGGTTGCGGCGCGTGCTCAAGGATAGCGACGGCGGAGAGAAGATCTTCGACGATATCGATGCGTCGATTGATCAGGCACAAAGGGAAATTCGTGCCTTCACCTACTTGTTGCATCCCCAATATCTGCTGAGCGATGGGCTGAAGGCAACGATCGAAAAGTTTGTGCACGGATTTGCGGTGCGCACTTCGCTCAAGACCAGTCTCAATATCGCGCCCGAGGTTGATCAATTATCCTACGAGCGGCAGCGCGCCATGTTGAGGATTATTCAGGAAGCCCTTGCGAATGTCTTTCGTCATGCCCAGGCGACACAGGTGAAGGTCGCAATGGTCGCTACGGATGCGCACTTCAGGCTCCAGGTCACCGACAATGGCCGCGGCATGCCAAGTAAGCGGGCGAGATCGGGCCCGAGGGCGATTTCATACGGCGTCGGAATTCCGGGCATGAGGGCCAGGTTGCGACAATTCGGCGGCACGCTGGAAATTCACGCAGCAGCAGGTGGCCGAGGCACCGCGCTTTGTGCAGTAATTCCGCACTTTGTTCCACTCAAGAGCACGCGACAGGCAGTGCGGCGTCATCCGGGACATCAGAGGTCTGTTGCGCAGCCGCTTTGAAGAACGCGACTGGTCGAAATGAGGGTGTACCGAAGCAAGGAAAGGCTTGAGCCGAACGCCAGGACTATGTCGATGATGCCCGGCACGCAGCGGCATTGGAAGTCGGTTTGGAGTCTTGATCGATCATGAAGCGAATTCTTGTAGCTGACGATCACGAAACGGTGCGATCGGGACTGCGTGCCGTTTTGGAAGGGCGTGCCGGTTGGGAAGTCGTCGCCGAGGCGCGCGATGGCAAAGAGGCTGTCGCTGTTGCTGTCGACAAGAGGCCTGACGTTGCCATCATTGACCACGAGATGCCCTTCATGACGGGGATAGAAGTTGCGCGGCGCATCAGAGAGCATCAACAAACAACGGAAATACTTATTTTCACGATGCACGACTCTGAGGTGCTTGCGCTGCAGGCATTTCGGGCGGGAGCTCGAGCATTCCTTCTCAAGTCTGACGCGAACAAGATGTTGATGGCTGCCGTGGAGTCGTTGATCGTCCACAAGCCGTTTTACGCAGGCCCATTCTCGCACGAATTGAGGGGCATATTCTCCAACGAGTTGAAAGGGATGTCGACCGGTAACCAGTTGCTTTCGCCGCGAGAGATGACGATCGTCAAATTGGTTGCGGAAGGACACAGCAACAAGGGCGTAAGCGCGATCCTGAACCTCAGCATCAAGACGACCGAGACCCATCGGGCGGCCGCCATGCGCAAGCTCAACATTAATTCGACCGCGGGATTGGTACGATATGCCGTTCGCAGCAAACTCGTGGAGGCCTGACGACGCAGCTGATCCATGGAAGAGGATGCCATCGCTCCGTCCCGCTGGTTTGGGTTTCGGGAGACGAAGCCACTTGCCGAGCGGCTCTCGGGCATGTCGAGGAGTGTTGGAACGGGAAAGTCCCAATACTCATCCACGAATTTCAGGGTTTTGTCGTATTAACGCCGGGCAAACTACCCGGTACGGCTGAGTCATTCTTGCTGTCGCATTGCGGTCGCCGATGGTCCCCGGCCAGTGGTTCCAACCGACAGGAACGTCACTGTGAAGCAGATCCTGATTGCGGACGACCATGAAGTCGTGCGGTCCGGTCTCCGCGCGATCATCGAAACTCGCGCCGACTGGGTCGTGTGCGGGGAAGCGGTCGATGGCAGGGACGCCGTTGCGTTGGCCTTGAAGCTGAAGCCGGATGTGGCGATCGTCGATTATTCGATGCCGGTGATGAACGGGCTTGAGGTCAGTCGTCGAATTAAATCGCATCATCTGCACACGGAAGTGCTCATCCTCACGATGCATGAAAGCGAGGAGATTTTGACGGAGGTCCTCCTTGCAGGCGTGCGGGGGTTCCTGCTGAAATCAGATGCGAGGAGCCACCTCATTGCGGCTATCGAAGCGCTGCTAGACCACAGACCTTACTTCACCAGTGTTCTCCTGGAGAAGCTGCTTCATGACTATCTGTCTAACAAGAAGGACAAGTCGGAGGTTTTGCTTTCTTCGCGGGAACAGAGCGTCGTTCAGCTGATTGCGGAGGGGCATACCAACAAGTCCGTTGGCGCGGTTTTGAATCTCAGCGTCAAGACGGTCGAGACTCACCGCGCGTCGGCAATGCGCAAGCTCAATATTTCATCGACGGCCGAACTCGTCCGGTATGCAATTCGCACAAAACTGATCGGACTTTGAAGGATTTGGCCCGTCGAACGTGCTCTTCCGGTTGAGGCGGCACCCGCGAACATGCGATCATGCCAGTCGCGCGCAGCCAACCGAAGCCGTTATCATCCGGAAAGAGTGTTGAGGGCTCAATGGGAAGATCGAAGACCGATCCCGATCGAACCGCCGGAAACATGGAGCGGTCCGAGTTCGCTTCGGCTGCGGAGGGCGCCGGGCGCCGGTTCACCCTGGCAGGGGCACTTGTCGTATTGAGCGTCACCCTCGGCCTTCTCCTGGTATGGCGAACGTCATCCAGTCTTCTCATCATCTTCGCGGGCATCCTGTTTGCATCGTTTCTCGATGCCTGTGCCCGGGCTCTGGGTCCAGTCATCCCTGTCGGCCGTGCGTGGCGGTTGACCCTGGTGATTCTCATCCTGACGGGCATGATCGTGCTGGGCGCCATCTGGGGAATTGGGAA
>LNFM01000620.1_pt1 | contig 94261 bp, 95 predicted proteins | sample 596031 | NCBI WGS metagenome assembly LNFM01 (sample SAMN04254537, study PRJNA301005) | activated carbon metagenome | isolation source: dual media filters at the Ann Arbor, Michigan drinking water treatment plant | place: USA: Ann Arbor
ACCTTGAAGCGGCAGGCCACGATTTCGCGCAAAACGAAAGAAACCGACATCCAGGCGACGATCGACCTGGACGGAACCGGCGCGTTCGACATCAAAACCGGAATTGGCTTTCTCGATCACATGCTTGAGCAGCTGTCGCGCCATGCGCTCATCGACATTAAGCTGCAGGCCAAAGGCGACCTCCACGTCGATTATCACCACACGACCGAAGATAGCGGCATCGTGCTGGGCCAAGCCGTCGCCAAGGCGCTCGGCGACAAGACCGGCATCGCCCGCTATGCCGACGTACATCTCCCGATGGACGAGACATTGACCCGCGTCGCCGTCGACGTGTCCGGCCGGCCGTACCTGATCTGGAACGTCACCTTCACGCGCGACAAGCTCGGCGAGATGGACACGGAGTTGTTCCGCGAATGGTTCCAGGCGTTCGCGCAAAACGCCGGCATCACCCTCCACATTCAAAACCTTTACGGCGACAACAACCACCACATCGTCGAGACGTGCTTCAAGGGTTTGGCCCGCGCCTTGCGTTCAGCGATCACACCGGATCCGCGGCAAGCGGGACGCGTACCATCGACCAAAGGGACACTTAGCGTATGATGTATCTGCTGTTCCGCGCCAAGGAGAACTCGGACGTGGACGTCTATACGGTCCATGAGCCGCCACAGCCACCATCCAACCGCGTCGACCGGGCGGCATCGTTCGTCTTCGTGCGCGACGGTTTCTCCTGGGGCGCGGCGCTGCTCTCCCCCGTTTATCTGGCAGCTAAAGGGCAATGGGTGGCATTCGCCGCCTATATCGCAATCGTCGCGGCGGCGGGCGCGGTGCTGTATTCCGTGGGGCTCCACGAGACGTGGCTACCCTTCCTCCTCATCGGCATGAACATATACCTCGGCTTCGAAGCCTCAACGCTGGAACGCATGTGGCTCACCTTCCGCGATTGGACGGAGCTTGGCACAGTCACGGGCCGCAATCTGCCCGAATGCGAACGCCGCTTTATCGAAAACTGGGTGAGTACCCAACCGGTCACCACAACGGTTCAAACGTTGGAGACTGAGCCGGGACTGTTTGCGACCTCACTGCGCCGCCTGATCCCCCGCCGCGCCTAAAACGCAGCACGAACGAACGCTGCACGGACCACGCATGCAAAACGTCGCCATCATCGACTACGGCTCCGGAAACCTGCATTCGGCCGCCAAAGCCTTTGAACGCGCTGCCCGAGACAGCGGACACGACAGCCACATCATCGTCACAGCTGACCCGAACGTCGTGCGCGCCGCAGACCGGATCGTTCTACCGGGCGTCGGCGCCTTCGCCGATTGCCGGCGCGGCCTCGAAGCAGTGCCCGGCATGCGCGCGGCGCTGGAAGAGACCGTCCGCACGAAAGGCCGCCCGTTTCTCGGCATCTGCGTCGGCATGCAAATGCTGGCGACACGCGGTCTTGAGCATGGCATCAGCGACGGCCTGAATTGGCTTCCTGGCGAGGTCCGCCCCATCGAGCCGAACGACCCTGCACTCAAAATTCCGCACATGGGCTGGAACACGCTGACGGCGCTGCGCGAGCATGCACTCCTGCGCGGACTGCCCACCGGACCAACCGGCCTACATGCCTATTTCGTGCACTCCTACCATTTCGTCCCGGCAGACCGCGGCGATGTCGCGGCCGAAACGGAGTACGGCGGCCCCGTCACCGCGCTCATCGCACACGGCAACTTGGCCGGCACCCAATTCCATCCGGAAAAAAGCCAGATACTCGGCCTCGGGCTGATCGCGAACTTTCTCAAATGGTCGCCGTGATCGCTGGCGCGTAACGATCAACTCTTGCGGTTGACCACGAACCGCGCGGCATCCCGCAGCACATCGGCCTTGGCTCCAAACACCGCCAGCGCATCGTTGGCAGCGGCCTCCGTTTTGGCCAACATCAACTTTGCCTCGGCAACGCCCATCAGCGACACCAACGTCGCCTTATTGGCCGCCGCATCCTTAGCAACAGCCTTGCCCACAGTCGCAACATCCCCCTCCGCATCGAGCAAATCGTCGGCGATCTGGAACGCGAAGCCAAGCGCCGATCCAAATGCCACAAGCGCACGGCGTTCTGTTTCCGGCGCGCGCCCCAAGATCGCGCCAGCTTCGCAAGCAAAAACCAACAGAGCGCCGGTTTTCATCGCCTGCAACCGCCGAATGTGATCCACCGTTGGCTGAACAGGATCACCGAGTTTGTCCGCCATCAGGTCCAGCGCCTGACCACCGACCATCCCGGCAGCGCCCGAAGCGCGCGCCAACGCCCCCACCAGCGCAACGCGAACATCCGCATCGGAATGCGCCTCGGACCGCGCAAGAAGTTCGAAGGCAAGCGTCAGAAGCCCGTCACCGGCCAAAATGGCGGTCCACTCGTCATAGGCCTTCCAGACCGTGGGCTGGCCGCGGCGCAGCTCATCGTTGTCCATGGCCGGCAGATCATCGTGGGCCAGCGAATAGCAATGGACCAGTTCGAGCGCGGCAGCCGTCGCCGCCGCCTGCTGGGCCGAAACCCCGAAAAGGGCCGCACTCTCGATGACCAGCAGCGGCCGGACCCGCTTGCCGCCACCCAGAACCGCATGGCGCATAGCCGCGATCAAACGCCCCGACTGCGGTCCAGGTGCATCGCCCGTCAGGTTTTTTTCCGCAAGAAGGCGCGCCAAGGTCACCTCGGTGAGGCGAGCAGCATCGGACAGGCTTTGCGCAAAAGTCATGAAGGAATTACCTAGTCGATAAGGAGATATCCGGGGGCGGGGCGGAAGCCTTATCATGCGCGGGCGAGACGGGCGACAGGGTGTCCAGCAGTGCGGCTGGTGGCGATCACCGGGAGTTGAGGCGGCATAAGGCTGGCAATGGAAGAGAGTGGCGCGGACGTGAAAGGCGGCGGGAAGGGGGGAACTGAACAGATCGGCGCAGATCCGGCAGCGGCGGAACTGTCTCCAGTGCCCCAGACACCCCACGCGCCAGAGGTCGAAGACTTAATTTCAAGCGCCGTGCGGCGCATCGCCAGCGCCATCACACCGATCCCGGTTCTCACTCCCGATCCCTTACAGCACGCGATTGGCACGCCACCGGGTCCATCCAGCGCGGCCGACACTCGACCAGATGCACCGAAGCGCGATCAAGTCTCTGAAGAACAAGTGACTTCCGCTCCACAGCTGGTGCGAGCCGAAACCCAACCCGCAGCCGAACACGCTGTAAGCCAACTGCTGCCCCTCGAACCGGCAGTTGAGGACCACCCACCGGAGGATGCCACTACAGAACCAGATGAGCCGATCACCCCGTCCCCCGGCACTGGGACAGGATCGCCGCCTCCGCCCGACCGAATCGCGTCACCCAACGACCCGTTGGCATACGTCCCCAGCGATGGCGACCGCATCGCGCCGCCACCCTCGGGCAACGCCGCCACTCCGCGCATCGAACCCACATTCGATAGCCCGCTCACCGCGTCGCCTCTGACGGCGGAACCTTTGCTGACCAATGACGATGGAGCGGCCGCTTCCGCACGGGCCCCCGACACGTTGACCGGCGCGCCGGCCGCTGGACGGCTCCGAACCCGCATTTTCGATGGGGCATGGACGTGGCGCCGGATCGCTCGACTCGCCGGCTTGGCCTTGGCCGCTTACTTCGCCACCGTGTTGGTCCTGATCCTCGCCTACCGCCTCATCAACCCGCCAACCACCACGCTCATCGCTTACCAGTGGGCGACCGGAACCACGATCCAACAAGACTGGCAGCCCATCGAAAACATCTCCCCCAACCTCTTGCGCGCCGTCGTCGTCTCCGAGGATTGGGGCTTCTGCGACCACTACGGTGTCGATATCGACGCCCTGGAAAAAGCACTCGAACTGGCCGGCGAGGGTAAGATCGCGCGCGGCGCCAGCACGATCTCTATGCAGGTCATCAAAAACCTGTTCTTGACGCAGTCCAAAAGCTTTCTGCGCAAAGCCGTCGAGATCCCACTCACGGTTGTCGCTGAAACCGTTTGGCCAAAGTCCCGCATGCTGGAAATCTACTTGAACATAGCCGAATGGGGCCCGGGCATCTTTGGCGCCGAGGCCGCCGCCCGGCATCACTTCAATAAACCGGCCTCACGGCTGACCGAACGCGAGGCCGCTTTACTTGCAGCTGCACTTCCAAACCCCATCCTCCGGGACGCGGGCGACCCCAGCACACGCACGGCGCGCAAAGCCTCTGTCATTCAGACGCGAATGCGCGCCGCCGGACCGGTCGCCAACTGCGCCATGACCACCCGTCAGCGGTCCACAGAGGACGGATCGAACCAGCCACCCAAGTCAGGCCCCGGCTGGCAAACGACGGTGAAGAAGAGGGCTGGCACCGACCCGGGTTTGTAGTATAAGGCGCGCTCTGTGGCCAGGAATTGCCCGCGCCGCACTGCGATCTATTGCGCGCAGCCGGGCACTCAAAAGGCCGTCCCATTCGGGCAAATTCTCCTGCGTTTTCAGAGGCCAATCGCCTCCTCTCCGCAGTGGCATCAGCCCCCGACACACACGAGCGGAGTAGTTCAAATGGCCGTACCCAGGAAAAAAGTCTCGCGCATGAAGAAGGGGCAGCGCCAGTCGCACGACGCCCTCGCGCGTCCATCCTACATCGAAGACAAGGACAGCGGTGAGCGCCGCCGTCCGCATCACATCGATCTCAAGAGCGGCAAGTACAAGGGTCGTCAAGTTCTGCCGCCGAAGGCCGAGGCCTAAAATCTGGACACGGGCACGGCCGCAAGGTCACCTTCGGCGCTGACCAAGAAGGCCCTATCGAAACCACACAGTGATGCTGCAGTGTGATCGAGCTAGGTTATGACGCACCGGCTAATTGACCGGGAAAGAGCCACAAGGGGAGTCTACGATGTCGCTCGCTGCACTGCCGCTGACGATTATTCCGTTCATTCTCTATAATCTTCTGATGATCACGGGAGTTGATCTCAAGGGGTCCTTGGTCGGTGACGGGATCACAATGATGAGCGGGGGCGTTTGGATCTTCACTTGGGGCGACCTCCTGCTTCTCATCGGCATGGTCGTCCTCTTCATCGAAATCGTTAAGGCCACCTATACCGGCACTGCCTCGATGATCGACCACGGTCTCTCGATGGTCGTCTTCATTGCATTCTTGGTCGAATTCCTGCTCGTCAGCCAGGCGTCTTCGTCTGTGTTCTTCCTCCTCATGATGGCCGCTCTAATCGATGTCATCGCCGGTTTTACGATCGGCATTCGCGTTGCCAAACGCGACATCGGCTTCGGCGCAGGCGATCAATAACAAATGCTTTCGAAGCGAAAGCACTGAACGTCGAGAGGCCCGGAGTTAACACTTCGGGCCTTTTCTACGACCCTTTCGCCATCCCACTTCAACCGTTGTTAGGGATTTGCGCATAGTTTTAGGCAAGTGGTGCGGACCGACGGCCGTTCCACGTTCAATTTCGCGCGGGCGCGGGGACCTTTGTGAGCCAGTCGCATCAGACAATCTTTCCATCGAACGCCCTGGCTGATGCCGCGGTAGAGGTCGCGCTCGACGTTCTGACCGAACGAGAGGAATTCGACCTCGTCGGCGTTCAGGCCACCGATGAGACGGCCTACACTTGGAACCTCACAACCGACGACCTTGAGTGGGAAACCAACGCCGAAACAGTGCTCGGAGTTGCCGACCGAAACACCATCAATAGCGGCGAAAAATTCTCCCGATTGATCGCCTTCGAACACGTCCAGCGGCGGCAAGAGATTTTTGACCGCACCGTTGAAGGTTCTGCTGCCGGCGGCCTGCCCTATTGTCTCAAATACCGCCTCGCGGCCGCAGGTCCCCGCACGCTGCCGGTATGGGTGGAAGATCATGGACGTTGGTGGCCCGGTCGCGACGGCCGCCCGGCCTTGGCGCGGGGCGTCATGCGCATGGTCGCGGACAGCTATGTCGAAGAACAGCGCCTCCTGTACCGCAACGACCATGACGAACTGACCGGGCAACTGAATCGCGCCCGTCTAACAGATGCACTTAACGCTGTGATCCTGCGCTGCTCGCGGTCCCGCACGCAGTCTGCGTTCCTCATGGTGGCCATCAACAATTTGGCCAACGTGAACGAAACTCTAGGACATCACGTCGGCGACCAAGTGATTGGCGCGGTCGTGAGCGCAATCACGGGGAAGCTGCGCGGTGGCGATCTGCTCGGCCGCTACTCGGCAAACAAGTTCGGCATCATCCTCAACGACTGCGGCCCCGGCGCCATGGAAATCGCAGCCGACCGCTTCATGCGCGCCGTCCGCGAACTCACCATTCGCACGGATGTCACCCAGGTCCACGCGACGATATCGATTGGCGGCGTCGTTCTTCTGGATCATGCCCAGACCGTTCATCAGTCGCTTAGCTGCGCCCTGCAAGCTTTGGAAAAGGCCAAGCACAACCGCCTTGAAAGCTTCGTCGCTTATGAACCCAACCCAGCCGTCGAAGGCGCGCGTCAACGCAATATCGCCATGGTCGACGATGTCATCTCAGCGCTTGAAGCCGGTCGGATGAGCTTAGCGCTCCAGCCTATGATGGGCTCAAAATCGCGCCGGCCTAAAATCTACGAATGCTTGCTGCGCATGGAGCGCCCGAACGGTGAAAAAGTCTCAGCAGGACTATTCATCGAAGCAGCCGAACAACTCGGACTGTCGCGCCTGATCGACAAACGCACTCTGGAAATGTCCATCGTGCTCTTAAAGCGGCACCCCGGCATCACGCTATCGGTGAACGTCTCAAGCTTGACGGCAAACGAGCCCGATTGGATCGCCACGTTGCGCCAACTGACGGCCGATGATCCATCCTTGACGCAGCGGCTGATTGTCGAAATCACCGAGACGAGCGTCATCATCGATATGAATATGATGAAGGTCTTTGTGGACACGTTAAGGGAGATGGGTTGCCGCATTGCCATCGACGATTTCGGTGCCGGCTACACCTCTTTCAAGAACCTGAAGGCGCTCAAGGTCGATATGGTCAAGATCGACGGTGCGTTCGTAAAGGATCTAATGGCCGACAAAGCCGATCAGGCTTTCATTCGCACAATGGTCGATCTGGCTCGCAATTTTGGGCTCGAAACCGTGGCAGAATGGGTTGGCGACGAAGCCTCGGCACAATTCCTGACCGACGCGGGCATCGACTATTTGCAGGGCTTCCACTTCGGCCAGCCCATCGCAGCCGAAGACTTCACGGGCCTTCCCACGGCCTAAGTCGCGCGGCTCGCTTTGCGCCAGAACGTCAGGCGCGATCCTTGGTCAGCTTTTCCAGGCTCCGCTGCATCGATTCCAACTGCGACTTCAGCTCTGAAATCTCGTCCCGCTGCCCCACCGTCGGCACGGCTTCGATTTTCGGCTTTTCTCCGACAGCCGCAGCGGCAGCCTCTGGCGAACGCACGCCCGATTGCGCCGCCGCTCCGAACGATGTCCACATCGAAACCGCTTGTTCGAACATCGCCATGTTCTTGCGCGCCTGCTCCTGGTACGCCTCGAACGCAACTGTAGGATTGGTAAACGCCGCCGTGAACTGCGACCGGATCTTTTCCTGTTCCTTGACGAGATTCTCAAGGCTGAACTGGAGGTAGCTCGGCACCATGCGGCCGATCTGATCGTCATAAAACCGGATCAACTGGCGCAAAAACGGCGTCGGCAACATGTTCCGCCCGTCATTGCGGCTTTCTTGATCAACGATGATCTGGGTCAGAACTGAGTGGGTCAGGTCGTCGCCCGACTTGGCATCGAACACCACGAAATCCTTGTCGGCCCGCACCATGGCGCCAAGGTCATCAAGCGTCACGTACTGGCTGGTCTCGGTATTGTAGAGACGCCGGTTCGCATACTTCTTAATCACGATGGCTTCGCGTTTTTCCGGCGATACGTCAGGCTTGTTAACTGAGGACATTCAGGCCGGTTCCTAGAAACTTGCTACGTGTTGCGCTGCGACATGGTAACACACAGAACCCAGCCCATGCCAGACCTTCCTGCATCGATTTTGGTCTTGATTGCCACCCGCTTGGGCACGTGCGATGCCACCCGCCTGGGCGTTTGCGGTCGTCTCTGGTACGCAAAACACAAACGAGAACGCGCCGCAAAGCCCCTAAACAATACCCCCGGGAGGAGGCCGGATTTCAATGAGCCAGGATACCGATATCGTCATCGTCAGTGCCGCGCGCACACCCGTCGGCTCGTTCGGCGGAACTCTCGCTTCTCTCCCCGCTCATGAACTCGGCGCGGTCGCCATCAAGGCTGCCCTCCAGCGCGCTAATGTTCAACCGGGCGACGTCTCCGAAGTCATCCTCGGTCAGGTGCTGACAGCGGCACAGGGTCAAGGCCCCGCTCGCCGAGCTGCCATCGGCGCCGGCGTCCCTGTCGATGCACCCGCCTGGGGCATCAACCAGATCTGCGGCTCGGGACTCCGCGCTGTGGCCCTCGGCGCTCAGCAGATCCAAACAGGCGCGGCAACCGTCGTCGTTGCCGGTGGTCAGGAAAGCATGAGCCAGTCGGCCCACGCCATCTTCATGCGCGAAGGCACGAAGATGGGCGACGGCAAGCTCGTCGACACGATGGTTCGCGATGGTCTGTGGGATAGCTTCAACAATTACCACATGGGCACGACAGCTGAAAACGTGGCCCGCCAGTGGCAGATCACCCGCGATGAGCAAGACAAATTCGCAGTCGCCTCGCAGAACAAAGCAGAAGCCGCACGCAAGGCTGGCAAGTTCAAAGATGAAATCGCCCCCGTCACCATCAAAGGCAAGAAGGGCGACACCATTGTCGACACGGACGAGTACATCAAAGACGGCACGACGCTGGAAAGCGTTTCGAAACTGCGCCCCGCGTTCGATCCCAAGGAAGGCACCGTCACGGCCGCCAACGCTTCGGGCATCAATGATGGCGCCGCAGTTGTCGTGTTGATGACCGCAGGCGAAGCCAAGAAGCGCGGATTGAAGCCGCTGGCACGCATCGCTTCGTGGGCTCAGGCTGGCGTGGATCCGTCCATCATGGGCACGGGGCCCATCCCGGCATCCAAAAAGGCGTTGGAAAAGGCCGGCTGGACCACCAAAGACCTCGATCTGATCGAAGCCAACGAAGCCTTCGCCGCGCAGGCGATTTCGGTCAACAAAGGCCTCGGCTGGGATACCGACAAGGTGAACGTCAACGGCGGCGCCATCGCCATCGGTCACCCGATCGGCGCGTCCGGTGCCCGCGTCCTGACAACCCTGCTCTACGAAATGCAGCGCCGCGACGCCAAGAAGGGCCTCGTCACCTTGTGTATCGGTGGCGGCATGGGCATCGCCGTCTGCGTCGCCCGCGACTAAGCCTTCGCAATACAAACAACCGGGTCCGCTACGTCACAGAGCGGGCCCGGTTTCTCAAACAGCCCACCTTCACGCACCCCGCATCAATCAAAAAACTCCAGGGAGGATTAGCATGGCACGAGTGGCCCTCGTTACCGGCGGCACACGCGGTATCGGTCACGCGATTTCGGTCGCGCTCAAGAATGCAGGCTATCGCGTTGCAGCGAGCTACGCCGGCAATGATGCAGCAGCCCAGCAGTTCCAAGTCGAAACCGGCATCCCCGTCTACAAGTTCGATGTGTCGAGCTTTGAAGCCAGCGAAGCAGCCGTAAAGCAGGTCGAAAAAGACATCGGACCCATCGACGTGCTGGTCAACAACGCCGGCATCACCAAGGACACGATGTTCCACAAAATGACCAAGGAACATTGGGACGCCGTCATCGGCACCAACCTCAACGGTCTCTTCAACGTCACCCGCCCCGTCTGGGAGGGCATGCGCGCACGCAAGTTCGGCCGCGTGATCAACATTTCCTCCATCAACGGCCAGAAGGGCCAAATGGGCCAGGTGAACTACTCCGCATCGAAGGCTGGCGACATCGGCTTTACCAAAGCCCTCGCCCAGGAAGGCGCCCGCGCCGGCATCACCGTCAACGTGATCTGCCCCGGCTACATCGGCACCGAAATGGTCAAGGCCATTCCGCAGGACGTTCTGGAGAAAAGCATCCTGCCGCAGATTCCAGTCGGTCGCCTGGGCGAACCCTCCGAAATCGCGCGCTGCGTGGTGTTCCTCGCCTCCGACGACGCCGGCTTCATCACCGGCTCGACGATCACGGCCAACGGCGGCCAATACTTCGCCTAACAATGTTTGGCCAGATCGAGATCAACGGCAATAAAGCGAAAAGCCCCGCAGCGGAGGCTGCGGGGCTCTTTTATTTGCGCGGCGCAATCGGAAAACCGCGTGGGGCCGCCACGGCGGCTCCCAGAACCCGCCCCGGCGCGCCAGCCGCCGCCCGCGCTTGCCGAATATTTTTCAAAAATATCTCCGCTGTCGCCTGCCACGTAAACGAAAGGGCATGACGCCGCGCATTCTCCCGATTGAGCGCCAGCGCCCGCAGGGCAGCCGCACCAATATCCTCATCAATCGCGCCACTGACGCCGTCTTCAATAAGATCGATTGGCCCCGTCACCGGATAGGCCGCCACCGGCAAACCCGACGCCATGGCTTCGAGAATGACGAGCCCAAATGTATCCGTCCGGCTCGGAAACACGAACACATCCGCCGACGCAAAATACCGGGCCAGCTCCTCACCCGTCCGCCGGCCCGCGAAGTGAACGCCGGGAAAACGCTCGACCAGCGTTGGCAAATGCGGTCCGTCGCCGACAACAGCCTTAAGGCCCGGTAGGTCGGCGGCAAGAAACGCTTCGATGTTCTTCTCCCTCGATACGCGGCCGACGTAGAGAAAGACGGGGGCCGCGGTTCCGAACACGCGATCGGGTCGCGGCTTGAAAAATGCGGTGTCGACCCCGCGCGTCCACGGCATCACATTGCGAAATCCGCGCTGTGTCAGATCCAGACGCAACGACGCCGTCGCCACCATCACACCAGCGCCCGCATTGTGAAACCGCCGCATGCCGGCATAAACAATCCTTCGCGGAAACCCGAAATGCTCCGCAGCGTATTCCGGAAAGCGCGTGTGAAAGCTCGATGTAAAAGGCAGCCTGCGGCGACGGCAATAGCCGCGCGCCAGCCAGCCGACCGGTCCCTCCGTTGCAATATGAATGTGATCAGGTGCAGCCGCATCAATCACCGCCGCAGCCATCTCCACCGACGGGAGCGCCAACGCAATCTCGCGATATCCCGGCATGGCGATTGTTCGAAAGTCATCAGGCTTGAGAAAAGCAATCTCCATACCGAGCGCGGGTAGCTCTGCCGCGAGCCGCTGATAGGTGGCGACGACGCCGTTCACTTGCGGGAACCAGGCATCGGTGGCGACCAATATCTTCATCCACGCGCTCTTCTCAGTCCGGTGTCTTGAACCACGCCGCGATTCAATCATCATCACCCACGCGACCGACCTAGTCGCAGGCATGTTTCACGCATGTGACACCCCCCGGCCCCGTGCCGACAAAACGAAACGCCCCGGCTTTTGACCAGGGCGTTTCCAATCAAAAAATTGGGACAGCGTTAACCGCGCAGGCGATTGCGCACGATCAGCGGCATTTGATCATCAAGCCCGGCATCTTGAGCGCCCGCTTGACGACCCTCCTCCGCACTCCACCAGCGGTCCGCCGGCTCCGGCGCGTAAGACGGCGGCGATGCAGACGATCGGGACTGCGCCGGGACACCATATGCGGTCTCAGCGGCAGCGCGGCTTTGCGGGGCAGCCACAGGCGCGCGCTGCGCCACCGGCGAGCCACCAAACCACGCATCAATGAGATCGAGCTCTTCCGCCGAAAGTTGCAAGCCCTGGCTACGGCAACGGGCGATGACAAAGTTGCGGAAACGGCTGGCGAAGAGGTTCGCCGACGCGCCCTGCTCGAACCAAGGATCCGTCTCGCTAACAACTTCCAGAACAAACCGCACATCGTCACGCTTGATCGTCACACCCAGATCGGCCGCACGGTGCGTAATGTTGGTAAGCGTCTGCGCCCCCGTCAGACCATTGGCATTGATCTCCTGCGCCATCACCTCAAAAAGCGCGCGATACTCTGGCGGCGCCAACGGCGGGGCCTGACAAGCGTCATGGATCCGAGTGATCGACTGCTGGATGGTCGGCGCATCGGCGCGCGGCGCGGGCGCCGGAGCAGGTGCCCGGGCATCCGGCTGCGGCGCAGGCTGTGTGGGAGCCGCAGCAGGCCGCGACGGCGCAATCGGCTCCTGCCGCGCGTACGCTTCGCGCTGCGGGGACAAAGGTGACTGAGCCGGCGTTGCCAGGGGGCGCGCATCAAAGTGCGACTCCCGCGATGGGAGCGGCAGCGACGGCTCCTGACGAACATCGTTGCGAATGGTTTCGCGCCCTGGCTCGCGCACAACCGGCGCACGGCGCGGCTCGCCCGCCGCCGCAAGCTGACGGCTGGCATCAAACACGTAGTACGGCGCTTGATCTGAAAGCCGAATGTCCGCCGGCAATCCCTTGGTCAACAGATTCGAAAAGCTGCCAGCACCCGCCCAACCGGTGCCCACGGTGCGATCATGGCCGAGCGTGCGCACAGCCCGGTCAGCAAGAGCTTCCAGCGGAACAGGCTGCCCCGCGCTCTTCACCCAACCCACGACCTCCGCCAGAATATCCCGGCGCACGACGTCAAGTGACGGTGCCGCCGCCGTTGCAGCAGCCGGGGACCGTTCGGCGCCCGACCCCGCCGCCGTCCCTTCGAGCAACAGACTGATCAACGTCGACTCGCGAATTTCCCCGTCCGCGATCGCGGTATACGGAGCAGCGGTATGGTCGTTGGCAAACACCACCGTGCGCCGCGCATGCGCACGCAAGCGATGCAGAAGCGGCGTGAAGTCAGCATCGCCGGAGAGAATAATGAACTCGTCGAAATACGTGTCGTGCCCAAGAAGGTCACGGACATCCATCACCATGCGAATATCAGCCGAATTCTTCAGCTGCGACGTCAGCGGCGGACAATCGACCGCCTCCATTCCTGCGCGCAGAAAGTGGTGCCGCACAAACGGAAACGAATTCATGTCGGTGGCATTGTCGGACGAGTTTCTGCGCGGCACCGGATTGCCGTAGCATCGGTTCATCACAATCCGGCGCGGCGCGTCAGCGGCCAACCCATTCGTCGGCGTGATCAGCCGTCCACTCTCGATTTCGCGCAACCAAATGCCTGCATCCTTCGCGAAACGCTTGGCGGCTTCATCGCTCTTTCTCTTCAGGGACAAGTAGATGTTGTCATAGTCGATGAAGATCGTGCTCAACAGCGGTCCAGGTGACTGGGCCTTCATATCTGCAACCCCCGTTAGGCGAATCAATGCGTTACGTCCCACTCTTGATGAGTCGGATTGGAGCGGCAAGGATGCTGAGGCCCCACATCCCGGGGCGCTAAAAACGCTTATGCAGATCAATAGCTTAAGCTGCGATCCTCAATCCATTTAGTGGTGGAAAAGTCTTCCCGCCACAATTGGCGCCGCCAAGCGGTCCGCCGTCGGACGAAAGCACGCGGCCGGCTCAGGGAAGCGGCGGTTCACAGCCGTCGGGGGCCAAAACAAAACCGTCGAACGTGAAGCCTGGGGCGACCGTGCAGCCAACGAGCGTCCACGCGCCCGTGCTGCGCCCTTGCTGCCACCACCCCGTCGGCACGACAGCCTGTGGCAACATCCCTGCCGCAAGATCGAACCCCAAAATGACGCGCGTCTCGGGGTGGCCCGGTTCGGCAAGCCCCAACTCGAGCGGCGCGCCCGCATGCCAATGCCACATCTCAACCGCATCGACCGTGTGCCACCGCGACACTTGGCCCGCGAGCAGCAGAAAATAAATCGCCGTCGACCGCGCCCGCCCGGCATCATCGGTGGCCGGATCGCGGAACGTCTCCCTGAAAAACCCACCTTCCGGATGCGGCGACAGCTCCAGCATATCAATGAGCCGCTGGGCGTCGGGCGGAACAGCGCTAGCCCCTATCATGACTTGTTTTTCCGGTCGCGCATTTCGCCGAACACGCGCCAATCCGCCACTGCACCCATCCCCAAACGAGTTCGCGTTCCAAAATTGTGCGGACGCAGAAAAACGTTTGTTTGCAATTCCTGTTCGAGCACCGTTGGCACGGTGATCCGGCCGTCCGCGGTTCTTTGCTCTGCGTCTTCTAGCCGGTGCCGCAACAGCGCATTGTCAGGCTCAATCGACAACCCGAAACGCGCGTTCGCAATCGTATAGTCGTGCCCGCAGTAAATCCGCGTATCCCGTGGCAGCGACGCGATGCGGCAAAGCGAATGCCACATCATCTCGTAATTGCCCTCCAGCACACGCCCGCAGCCCATCACAAACAAAGTGTCGCCCACGAACGCAGCCCTATCGTCCGGCATGAAATAGGTCACATGCCCCATCGTATGCCCCGGCGTCCCGATGACCTCGACGCGATGCCCGCCGAGCACGAAACTGTCGCCATCATCCACGTCCACATCAATGCCGGGAATGCGCGCCGCCTCCCCGCGCGGCCCGATGATCCGGCAACCGGTCTTGTCTTTCAGTTCAAGATTGCCCGCCGTGTGGTCACCATGATGGTGCGTGACGAGAATGTGCGTCAGCGACCACCCGGTCACATCGAGCGCGGCCAGAACCGCGTCGGCATCGGGAGCATCGATGGCGGCCGTGGTGCCGTCTTCAGCATGCACCAGCACGCCGATGTTATCTTTGCGGCAAAGAAAAACGTGAATTTCCAGTGCGGACATGCTGCGAATCTACCGGATTGGACGTCGGATGGTCATTGAAGCGGGAGTGAGAGAGTAGCTGCCGCAACTGCCAAGTTCAACGAGGGCCCGCGCGGAAACGCGAAAGCACGGATCACGCCACGAATAACGCTATACTATCAGCCCGCGACCAACCCCGGTCGTAGCCTGCCGCTGGATGGCCATGGATCTCGACGTCGTCGACCTTAGGGACTTCTACCAAACCCCGCTCGGCCTCACGGTCCGGCGGATCGTGGGCGGCGAGGTACGGGCGCGCTGGCGCGGCGTCCGAGGCGGCATGCTCGTGGGGCTTGGCTACGGTGTCCCCTATGTCGGCCCGTTCCGTCAGGATGCCACGCGCATAGCGGCCCTGATGCCCGACACGCAAGGCGCCCTCATGTGGCCCTCCGCCGGTCCGTTGCTCAGCGTTCTGGTCGAAGATCGCCAGCTGCCGCTGCCCGACAACTCCGTCGACCGCCTACTACTCGTCCACAGTCTGGAAGCCACCGACCGCCCGGCAACGCTGCTTCGCGAAGTCTGGCGCGTACTCGTCCCCGAGGGCCGCCTGTTGATCGTCGCACCCAATCGGCGCAGCGTCTGGGCCCGCATCGATGCCACCCCTTTCGGACACGGCCGCCCCTACAGCCGCTCACAGCTCGAACGTCTATTGCTCGAAAACCTCTTCACGCCGGTATCGTGGGGAACGGCCCTGCATATGCCGCCTGTAAACAACCGCGCAATTCTCAGATCGTCCGCCGTTTGGGAACATGTTGGCCAAAAGCTCTGGCCGGGCTTCGGCGGCGTTCTGCTCGTTGAAGCACGCAAGGAAGTGATGGCCCCCATCGGCGGCAAACGCGCAGCCGTTCGCGCCCTTCGCGAACTCGTGGCGATCCGCAAAGACCCCGCACCCAGCAAACCTCAATTACCCTGACGACCGCGGCACCTGCGGCGCTAACAAAAACACTGCCTTCTCCCCGAGCAAATTCTGTAACGACAGCGAATTCTTGATCGCCAACCTCTGTCCGCGGCTGTTGAACGCCACCGCGTCTTCAACCTCCGCATTCAAAATCGTCACGAGATCCGAAAAATCCTTGATCGTACACAGATGCGAATCCTGACTGTCGAACCACGTTTCCGGCAGGTTCGGCGTGCGCGGCATACGACCAGTCAGCAGCAGCGCGGTACGGATCTTCCAGTGCCCGAAATTCGGAAACGACACGATCGCCCGCCGCCCGATCCGCAGCAAGTTTTCCAAGACGGCCTTCGGTTGCCGCGTCGCCTGAATGGTCAGCGACAGCACAACATAGTCGAACGCCTTATCCGGATACCCTGACAAGTCCTGATCCGCGTCACCCTGAATCACCGACAGCCCGCGCGCCACGCACGCATTCACGTTGTCGCGCGAAATCTCGACCCCGCGTCCATCGACAGCCTTCTCGGAAATCAGCAATTCCAAAAGCGCGCCGTCCCCGCATCCGACATCGAGAACGCGCGACCCGGGCGCTACCATTTCCGCAATGAGGCGATGGTCGGCGCGAACAGGACGGTCTGCGATGTGATCTTGCGTGCTCATTCCGGAGATCCCTGTCACGCGATGCCACGCTTCTTGGCAGCGGCATTGAGAAACCCGCGCACGGTTGCAAAAAACACCTCTTCTTCGAGCAAAAAGGCATCATGCCCCTTGTCGCTCTCGATCTCCACAAACGAGACGTTCGCCGCCACGCCGTTCAACGCTTTCACAATCTCCTTGTTATCCCGCGTCGGATAAAGCCAATCGCTCGTGAACGACACGACACAGAACTGCGTCTTGGTCCCATTGAACGCAGCCGCGAGCTTTCCATACTCCGCTTCCAGATCGAAGTAGTCCATGGCCCGCGTAATATAGAGATAGCTGTTGGCATCGAACCGGTCGACGAACGTCGATCCCTGATGGCGCAGATAGCTCTCGATCTTGAAATCGGCGTCGAACGAGAACGAATGCGCATCACGGTTCTGCAACCCGCGCCCGAACTTGTCCTGCAATGCCTTCTCCGACAGATACGTGATATGCGCAGCCATCCGCGCCACCGCCAACCCGCGCGCCGGACGTGCTTTCGTATTGTAATACGCGCCACCCTGCCAATCGGGGTCGGCCATCACCGCCTGACGTCCCACCTCGTGAAAAGCGATATTCTGTGCGGTATGCCACGGCGCGGTCGCGATCGGCATCGCCGTAAACACGCGCTCTTTATACCGCGCGCACCACTGCAGCACCTGCATGCCGCCCATCGATCCACCGATGACCGAGAACAGCTGGTCGATGCCAAGATAATCAACAAGACGCGCCTGCGCCTTCACCATGTCGCCGATCGTGATAACGGGAAAGTCCACGCCGTAAGGCTTATCCGTCGCCGGGTTAACAGAGGCCGGCCCCGTGGACCCCATGCAACCGCCAAGAATGTTGGCGCAGATAACAAAGAACCGGTCCGTATCGACCGGCTTGCCAGGACCGACGAGGGTGGCCCACCAGCCGCCTTTGCCCGTGACGGGGTGCGTGTTGGCAACATGCTGGTCGCCGGTCAACGCATGGCAAATCAGAATGGCGTTCGACTTGTCGGCATTGAGTGTGCCGTAGGTCTGATACGCGATGGTCAACGGAGCGATGTCACGCCCGCTATCCAGCTGGAGGGGTTCATTGTCTGGAAAACGCACCACCTGGCTTTCGGGCTCGGTGACTTGACGCAGCGCCGCGTCCGCCTGCGCCTGCTGGCGGGCTGCTCCATCGTTGCGGGTGTCACTGGCGGCCATGTCTGCGCGTCTTCCAAGTTTTGGCCGACGGACACGCCGGAGACCAAAAACGAAAAATCCCGGTCGAACTGCCCTGCCTTATGGCCGGGCCCATCCGTGAACCGGGAGCGCGCGGCCCTTTAGCAAGTTATTTAACGTGGCTGCAAGCCGGCCGGCCAAATCACCACGACGATCAGGTGTTAAATAGCCAATGGCGGTGCCCCGCGCAAGGCCGCAGGGTGGACGCGGCCAAACAGGGGCCCCATAAAGGCACCCTCTAAAAAGACGATTTCACGCCTTTTCCGCCAGGGTCCGGTCGTATACCAAGCAGCCACGGCGTTCGTCCTGAAAGACGGCCAACATCCTGAAAGACTGATAGACCCGAATGTCCACAGCTGCTCCCACTCCCCGCCCCGGCGTGCTCGCCATCGAGGCTTACGTGCCTGGCGAGAGCAAGGTGCCCGGCGGCTTGAAGCCGATCAAACTTTCGTCCAACGAGACCCCGCTGGGCGCAAGCCCGGCGGCCATTGCAGCCTACAAGGCAGCAGGCATCGATCTGGAGCGCTACCCGGACGGCCAAGCAACCGTCCTGCGTCAAGCGATCGGCAAGCGCTACGGCCTCGACCCGTCACGCATCGTCTGCGGCGCTGGCTCCGACGAAATTCTCACCATGTTGGCGCACGCCTACCTCGGCCCCGGCGATGAAGCGATCTACACCCAGCATGGCTTCCTCGTGTACCGCATCGCGATCCTCGCCTGCGGGGCCACACCCGTGATCGCCTGCGAAACCAATCTCACCGCCGATGTCGACAAAATCCTGGCCAAGGTGACGGCCAAGACGCGCATGGTCTTCCTCGCTAACCCGAACAACCCGACCGGCACCTATCTGCCCATTGGCGAAGTGCGCCGCTTGCGGTCAGCCCTTCCCGGCAACGTCGTGCTCGTCCTCGATGGCGCCTACGCCGAATACGTCCGCCGCAACGATTACGAAGCCGGCATCGAACTCGTCGCCACCACAAACAACACCGTGATGACGCGCACGTTCTCCAAGATCTTCGGATTGGCCGCCTTGCGCATCGGCTGGGGATACTGCCCTGCCGAAATCGCCGATGCGTTGAACCGGATCCGCGGGCCCTTCAATATGTCGACGCCATCAATCCTCGCCGGTGCCGCCGCGATGGACGATCACGCCCACACGGAATTAGCCGTCGCCCACAACGACGAATGGCTGGGATGGCTGCACACCGAAATCAAAAAGCTGGGCCTCAACGTCACGCCAAGTGTAGCCAACTTCCTGCTGATCCACTTTCCAGCCGATCCCGCCAAAGGCGCCGCCGCCTGCGATGAATTCCTGAAATCGAAAGGAATCATCCTCCGCCGGGTCGTCAGCTACGGCCTGCCCGATTGTCTACGCCTGACGATCGGAACCGCAGACGAGAACCGCGCCGTCATCGCCGCGCTGTCAGCCTTCCAACACAAGGCCGCGTGATGACCGCTGAAGCAAAGCCCATGTTCCAACGCGTGGCACTGATTGGCATCGGCCTCATCGGCTCCTCGATCAGCCACGCCGCCCGCCGCGCCGGCCTCGCCCAATCGATCGTCGGTTCGGCACGCACACCGCAAACCGTCGAAACGGCCCTCAAACTCGGCATCATCGACCACGGCTACGCATCCGCACGCGAAGCAGCCGACGGCGCCGATCTGGTCATCCTCTGCGTGCCGGTGGGCCTGTGCGGACCCATCGCCAAAGAAATAGCCCCGGTCTTGAAGCCAGGCGCGATCCTCACCGATGTCGGATCGGTCAAAGGCTCCATCGTCCGCGACGTCGCCCCCCACGTCCCGGCGGGCGTCCATTTCGTGGCCGGTCATCCCATCGCCGGAACCGAACAATCCGGCCCGGAATCAGGTTTCGCTGAACTGTTCGATGGCCGTTGGTGCATTCTCACCCCAGAAGCAGGCACCGACACTGCAGCCGTCGAGAAGCTGAAAGTGTTCTGGCAAAAACTCGGCTCCAACGTCGAGATCATGTCGCCCGACCATCACGATCTTGTCCTCGCGATCACATCGCATCTCCCGCATCTCATCGCCTTCAACATCGTGAACACAGCCGCCCACCTGGAGCGCGTGACCGACAGCGAAGTCATTAAATTTTCCGCCGGCGGCTTCCGCGACTTCACCCGCATCGCCGCCTCCGATCCTGTCATGTGGCGCGACGTCTTCCTCAACAACAAAGACGCCGTTCTCGAAATGTTGGGCCGCTTCTCGGAAGACTTGGCGACACTCCAGCGCGCCATCCGCTTTGGCGACGGCGAGACACTGCACACACTCTTCTCCGACGCCCGCTCAATCCGCCGCGGCGTCATCCAGGCCGGCCAAGATACGCCAGCGCCGAACTTTGGCCGCACACCGGCACCGCCGGCATCGAAAAGCGGAGACGGAAAAGCGTGAACCAAAAGCCGGACACGCGGACCCTGTGGGTCTTCGGTTATGGTTCTCTCATGTGGCAGCCGGGATTTCCTTATGTCGAAGCCCGCCACGCCCGTCTTGAAGGCTACTCACGCGCATTCTGCATTTATTCGCTCCACTATCGCGGCACCCAACTGCGACCCGGCCTCGTCTTAGGCCTCGCCCGCGGCGGCACCTGCGACGGCATCGCCTTCAGGGTCGCGGCCGAGGACGCCGCAAGAGTTCGCGCTTACCTGCATGCACGCGAACTGATCTACGGCGTCTATCGCGAAGCGATGCTGCCGGCGGGTCTCATCGGTCCCGGCGATCCTGAAACGGTCAAAGTCCTCACGTACATCGCCGAAACCGGCCACCCCAGTTTCGCCGGCCACCTGCCCTTGGCCCGCCGCGCGGCCATCATCCGTGCAGCGCGCGGCAAGGCCGGCAGCAACCTGGCCTACTTCGCAGCGACCCTGCGCAAGTTGCAAGACCTCGGCATCCGCCAAGCCGACCTGGAACGGCTGGCCGTGTGCGCCGGTGTCGCCGGCCCGTTTGCGGAAACGTCAGACACTGGCGTGTTCGACGGCCGCAGCCGAGTATTCGCCAGAACAAGAAACTGCAAGCCAAGCGCCGTTCGCAACGACCGCCGTCACGCCTTCTCCTATCGCCGCCGCCTCCCCGCCTGACCAAACAAAAACGGCGGCCCGTGAAGGCCGCCGTTTGAAGGGTTGCAAAAGCGACCGGAGATTACATCCCGGCAGCGACGCTAGAGATGATCCCGGCACACTGGCCAGCCCGCAAATCGGTCTCGATAAGGCGGCCCTGCTTGGCGTTGGCTGCGAGCAAATGCACATGAACTTCGTTGGCGCCCAACTCTGCCCCGCGACGGCGGATCTCGGCCAAGTTTAAGGACGCGGCAGCGTGTCCGACACGGCCGACGGCAAGGACCAAACGCCGACCCTCGCCATCACGATGCACAAGGACGTAGTTGCCCGCTGGAATAGCCGGGCACTCGATCAGATTGTAGATCGTATGAACGTAGCGCCGGCCGGATGCCCCGCTCCAGAAATGGAAGCGGCCGGCAAGGTCGGGCGCGCCGTCGAGCAGCGCGGGCTCGCCACGCATCGCAACGGGGCCGATACCGCGGCTCGTCTTGTACTCTGCGAGAGAAATGATCTCTGCTGCCATGCTGCCCTGCCGCTATCCGAACCCGGCCGTTGACCGGCCTGTAACGCTACAAATCGTTGAGCATCACCATCCACGAAAAGTCTGGATGAAGTGTGGCTCCACCATTGAGATTTTGTGGCAGGGTGAAGAGGTGGTTAGCGACTGTTCCGTAGGTGGATCGCACGACTGCCCGAACCATCCCCGCGACGTTAACCCTCAGCCGCAGCGAGAAAATCCGCACGTCGCGCAGACCCAGCAGCCCTCGCGGCGGGTGAGCGTCGCCTGCCCGCAGCGCTGACAGACCCGTCCGCCTGCCACTTTTCGGACTGAATCCGGCGCACGCTCCGCGGCCGCCCCAGCATCAACCGCGCTGTCCAAAGGTGCCAGAAAGCCAATCGCTCTCAAGTGCGTCTCGATCACATCGCCGATCGCCGCCAGCAAGCTCGGCACATAACGCCCGCCGATGAACCGCCCACCCTGCGGATCGAACACCGCCTTCAATTCCTCGGCGACAAACGAAACATCGCCGCCCCGCCGGAACACTGCGCTGATCATCCGCGTCAACGCCACCGTCCAAGCGTAATGCTCAAGATTGCGCGTGTTGATGAAAATCTCGAACGGCCGCTTGCGCGGTGGGCTGCCAGGATCGCCCCCCTCCATCTCGATATCGTTGATCGTGATGTAGAGCGCATGATCGCTATCCGGCCAACGCAGCTTATAGGTCGCGCCCGACAAAACCGGCGAGCGCTCCAGCGGCTTGGACAGATAGACGATGTCACCGCCCGCCCCCCGCGTCGCCGGTGCTGACGCCACCGCGAGCGGAGTAACCGGTCGCTCATCCATCCGCACCGGTTCCTCTTCCACCGCCGGAGCCGGAGCCTCGACCGGCGACAACACCGCACCCGTCACCGCATTTGGCCGGTACGTCGTGCAACCCTTGAGCCCGAGATCGTACGCCTCCCGGTACACCGACATGAAATCGGCAAACGGCATCTCGACCGGACAGTTGATCGTCTTTGAAATAGAGCTGTCGACATGGCGCTGCACAGCAGCCTGCATCCGCAAGTGCTCTCCCGGTGTGAGATCGCCCGCCGTCACGAACGCCTCGGGAAGCGACGCGGGGTCGCCGCCATCGCGAACGTAGGCAGCGTAGGCGAAATCCTCCAGAACCTCCTCACGCGCCACGCCTGATCCGTCCAGAATGCGCCGCCGCACGCGGAAATCAAACACCGGTTCGATCCCGCTCGACACGTTGCCGGCAAACAGCGAAATGGTCCCCGTCGGCGCAATCGACGTCAGGCATCCGTTGCGGATGCCATGCTTGGCGATCGCCTTGCGCACATCCGGGTCGAGTGCTGCAATGTGCGGGCGTTCAAGATACCGCTCAGCTTCGAACAGCGGAAAGGCACCCTTGTCCCGCGCGATCTCGCTGCTGGCGAGACAAGCCGCACGCGAAATCGCCCCCATCCAAGCCCCGGCAAGCTCCACCGCCCGCTCCGACCCGTAGCGAACATCCATCATGATCAGAGCGTCCGCCAATCCCGTCAGACCGAGCCCAATGCGCCTCTTTGATTTCGCCTCGCGCCGCTGCGCCGGCAGCGGATAGTTCGAAACATCAATGACATTGTCGAGGAAACGGACCGCCGTTCGCACGCGCTCTTCGAGTGCCGCAAGGTCGATCGCAGCCTGCGCCGTAAATGGCCGCGTCACAAACTGTGTCAGGTTGATCGACCCCAACAGGCACGCGCCATACGGCGGCAACGGCTGCTCCCCGCACGGATTGGTGGCGTGGATAGTCTCCAGATATCCTAAGTTGTTCTGCCGATTGACCCGGTCGATGAAAATGACGCCCGGCTCGGCATAGTCGTAGGTCGCCCGCATCAAGCGATCCCACAGCGCGCGCGCCGGAATTTCCCGATAGACGCGGCCCTCGAACTCCAGCGGCCAGGGCGCATCGCGCGCCACCGCGTCCATGAAGGCGTCCGTCACCAGAACAGACAGATTGAAATTGCGCAATCGCCCCGGATCGGACTTGGCGTCGATAAACGCCTCGATGTCGGGATGATCGCAGCGCATCGTCGCCATCATCGCCCCGCGACGCGCACCCGCCGACATAATCGTCCGGCACATGGCGTCCCAGACGTCCATGAAGTTGACCGGACCCGACGCATCGGCCCCGATACTGCGCACCAGCGCACCTTTCGGCCGCAAGGTCGAAAAATCGTGACCGATGCCGCCACCCTGCTGCATGGTCAGAGCGGCCTCTTTGACGTTGTCGAAGATCGACGCCAAATCGTCCTCGATCCGGCCCATGACAAAGCAATTGAAGAGTGTCACCTCGCGACCGGTTCCAGCCCCCGCCAAAATGCGGCCGGCAGGCAGAAACCCGAAATCCGAGATCGCGTCGAAAAATCGGCTCTCCCAGGCCGCCCGCGCCGTCTTCCCCCGTTCGACAACAGCCACCGCCCGGGCAACCCGCCGAAACGTGTCCATCACATCTTCATCGCCAGCCGCGCGCGCGCACCCGGCTGCACCATCGCCCGGAACTTTAAAGCGATACTTCTGCTCCCAGATCTCCCGCGAAATCGGCGCTGGAAACATGCCACGCTCTGCCATACGTCGAACACTCTCAGAACGGAGAGGATAAGCTCCCGCGGGACCTCATGAAACACGCATCAACAACATAGGGTGAACCTCCTTAAGAGTCAACGAATGTTCACTTAATATTCTTTATGTGTTCTCAATAGTGTCACTTTCAAAGTGTCACTTTCCTGGATTGGCGATAACAGTGTTCACCAATTGTCCGTCCACCTCGGCGATGAGGGCAGCGCTTTCCTGTTCGATGGCCGCTTCAATCCGCTCCTTGGCAACCTTCCGGGGCAATCCCGGCGGAACTGGCGGCAGGAACGACACGACAATCGTTCCGGGATAGCGGACCAACTGGCGGCGCGGCCAGAACAACCCCGAGTTCAGCGCAAGAGGAACGGCCGGAACGCCGAGCGCATCATAAAGCGCTACGAAGCCTGGCTTATAGTCTGGCGCCGCACCCGGCGCCACGCGCGTCCCCTCCGGAAAGATCACGATTTGCCGGCCCTCGGCCACCCGCTCCTTGGCATCAGCCACCAGCGCTTTGAGCGCCACCGACGCCTTATCCCGGCGGACGAAGATGTGCCGGAACTTAATGCAGAACCAGCCGTAAAACGGGATCCACTTCAGCTCGTCCTTCAAGACAATCGCCGGATCGGAAAAGAGCGGGATCAGCGCAAACGTATCCCAGGTCGATTGATGCTTTGCGACGACGAGCACCGGCCCCTCCGGCAGGTTCTCCCGGCCGCGCACCTCCATTTTCGTACCCACGATCGTCTCAAGCAGCCACACCGCGATCCGCGCGTGCAGTTTCAGCCCTGCCATGGCCCAACTCCGCGGCGCCAACAGAAGCCACGACAGACCGACAAGCATAACGCCCGTCACGAGGTAGAACGCAGCGGCGTAAATGAAGGAACGCAGCATGAAGGTCCGGGTGAAGGTAAGATCTAGGGCGAACGTCAGGTCTTGGAATCGTGATCGCCCAGAGCGTTGGCAACCGAGCCACCGTCAAACGGCAGAGCAGCACGATGCAGGGCATATCGCGCCGCAGAAGGCAGAAACTTGACATATTCCGCAACCAGATTCCGCATCGTCACCGGTGACAGCCACCATGCCTCGGTATCAAAGGTGTCCGGCGTCACCGTGTGTGGGATGAAGCGAATGTCAGGAAGCGTGCGCGACAATTCCACAAGCGTGCGCGGCATATGATAGTTCGACGTCACAACGATGAGCGACCGGTACCGGTTCGCGGTCGCCCATGTCTGCGTTTCCGACGCATTGCCGATCGTGTTGAGCGCCGTGTACCCAAGATCGACACAGCAATTGAAAGTTCGCGCATCCAGTCCCGAAAGCCGGATCAGATCCGCTTGCCCCGTGCGCGTGTTGACCCCGGAAATGAGCAGCCGCGCGCCATATCCGTCTTTCAGCAGGCGCGCGCCCTCCTTGATGCGGGACTGCCCGCCCGTCAGCACGACAATGCCATCGGCCTTCCCGCTCGCATGAACCGGCGTACGCATGACATTGGCGGAAAACAGCACAAAGCCCAAGGCAGCGGCCCAAAGCACCGCCGCTGACAACCCGGCCAACATCTTCCAGTATCGCGACATATGACAACGGCGCTGAACGCGCGCCTCGCCTTCCCCTGAGACCTCGATTGTACCCTTACGAACTTAGCCGATTTGACCAAGGCTGTGATGGCAATTTCGGACCCCGCATTGAAGCCACAAGAAATAAAGGAAAACAAAGAGTTACACGGCCATCTGAAAGACCAGCGCACGCAGTTAGGGGTCAGCGTTTGGCATGCAGAATGCGATAGACGCCAAGCCGGCTGGTCAGCATGCACAAGGCCGAAATGATCACAACCACGATGCCGAGCAGCACAAAACCCGCCGTGTCGAGGCTTCCAGATCCGATCAAGCGATGCATCTCCGCCATCATGATTGGTCCACCGCCCAGCACTTCGAGAACCAGCGGCATGGCAATAAACACCAAGGCCGCCAGGGCCGCCCCCACGCAGCCGGCGCGGATGCCCAACCGGAGAAAGTGCTTTTCAAACTCCCGCGCGATGAAGCGGTCATTGGCCCCGACGAAATGCAAAACCTCGACGATCTCGCGGTTCGATGCCATTGAACTCTTCGTCGCTGAGACGATGATCGCCGTCGTCGCCGCTGCCACAAGAATAAGAATTGCGATCCCCCCCAGCGCCAACGAGCGCGTGACAGTGCGGATCTGACGCTGCCATTGGCGATGGTCGTCGAGGGCCACGCCTTCGAATTTATCCGTCAGCGACTTCGCCAACGCCGGCAGATCCGGGCTCGTGTCGCGGTCGATGCTCACCGCGATCAGGCGGGGCACCGGCAGGGATCTCAGGGCGTCGGATTTCCCAAGCCAGGGTTCCAAAAGAGCAGTCGAGTCCTCAAGCGCTAGTATGCGTGTCGCAGAGATGCCAGGCGTCTGACCGAGCGCTGCAGCGACATCGCTCAATGTCTTATCGATATCGACGCCGTCGCGCGGCGACACTTGAACGGTCACCTCGCTGGCCAGATCCTTCAGCCACGCATCGGCCGATTGGTTGATCATGTAGACCGCGCCGGCCGTCAGGCAGGCAAGGCAGCACATGATGGCAATCACCAGCGTCAGTGATCGGCCGGTTACGGACCCCGCGGGAACGATCGGCGCATTGGCCTGCGCCTTTCCACGGCGCACAGGCTCAGCTGGCCCGGGACGCGGCTCATGCTCTAAACGCGGCACGGGCGTATCGGGGTAGACGGCATAACCTGTGTCTTCCGTCGTCGCCGGATAGGTTCGCGTCGGGACCGGGCTGACACCCGTTGGCGGATCGTCCTCGTAATAGGGCTCGGCCGGATAGGCGCCCTGCGGCACGGGCCGGCCCGTCATCTTGTCATATGATCCGGACATGGCCGTTATGAAGTTCCATACGCGGCGCCTTAAACTGCCGCATGAGCTGATGATCGTGTGTCGCGATGACGACAGACGTACCGAGGCGATTGAGTTCGATGAACAGGCGCAACAGACGCCGCGCCATCTGGGGGTCGACGTTACCGGTCGGCTCGTCGGCTAGCAGAACTTCCGGTTTGCCGATCACCGCACGCGCAATGGCCGCCCGCTGCTTCTCGCCACCCGACAGCACCGACGGATAGGCATGCATACGATCGCCCAGACCCACCCATTGCAACAGATCCGTCACATCCTCGCGGTAGTCGTCGATCCGCTTGCCGACGACACGAAGCGGCAGCGCAACATTCTCCCACGTGGTCAGATGGTCAAGCAGGCGAAAATCCTGAAACACGATGCCGATGCGCCGCCGCAACTGCGCGCGCTTCGACGGTGTCACACGGCTGATATCTTGCCCGAACATCTCGATCCGCCCTCGCGAGGGGTGGGTCGACATGAACAACAGCCGCAGCAGCGACGATTTACCCGCCCCCGACGCGCCATGCAGGAAGTGAAACGAGCCGGGTTTCAGCTCGATGTTCACGTCCGTCAGCACATCTGGCCCACGGTCGTAATTGAGCGCGACGTTCGAAAGCCGGATCACTTAATGAGTTCCCGCCAAGTCTTGACCTGCCGCCTGATGGACCGACTTTGGCCGCCAAAGTCTCCCAACCGATCAATCGTTGAGGATTATGGCAGTGTCGTGTGCATTTCGGGCGGCGGCGATTTGCCGTGCCACGCTTGAACATTGCGGGGAAGGCCCCGATACCTTCATAGTCGAATCGGAACTTTAGGCAACGGAAAGGGCCGGGCATGACGGCTGAGGCCATCACCAACCCCGACAGCGGCGTCGAAATCGTCTATTCGGATGAAGAGATTGCGCGCCGTCTCGAAGAATTGGCGATCGAGATCAAGTCTTCCGGGCTGAAAAACCTGCTCGTCGTGGCCGTCCTCAAAGGCAGCTTCGTCTTCGCCGCCGACCTGATTCGCGCCCTCCACCGGGTGGGCGTGTCGCCAGAAGTCGATTTCCTGACCCTCTCGAGCTACAAAAAGAGCAAGACATCCTCCGGCCGCGTCGAAATCCTGCGCGATCTCGATCTCAGCGTGGAAGGCCGCAACGTGCTGATCGTCGATGACGTCCTCGACAGCGGGCGCACGCTCGCCTTCGCCAAAGACCTGCTCGCCGCGCGCGGGGCAACCCTCATCCGCACCTGCGTCCTTCTTGAAAAACAGCTGCCCCGCGCCGTCGACGTGGAGGCCGACTTTGCTGCCTTCGAATGCCCCGACGAATTTGTGGTCGGCTACGGCATGGACGTGGCGCACCGCTACCGGGAACTGCCGTTCGTGGGGCGTATCACGAAACACTGAGTAGTTTGGCTCAATGAGCAAAACGGACGGGAGGGGGCGATGGCGCGCATACTTTTGGCGGACGACGATGGCATGGTTCGCGACTTGTTCGAGCGCGTTCTGGCGGCCGGCGGACATGATGTCCGGATCGCACAAGATGGGCACGAAGCGCTCGGTCTCGCCGACAGCGGCGGCGCATTCGATGTCCTCGTCACCGATGTCCATATGCCCGGCATCGACGGCATCATGCTCGCCAAAACACTGGCCGCCAAGCAACCCGGCCTCAAGGTGCTTTTGATGAGCGGCTTCCCTGAGCAGCTCCAGCGCGGCAAAGCCGAACTCACCGGCCACATCGAAACCCTAACCAAGCCCTGCTCAATCGAGGACATCCGCGCCAAAATCGCCAAACTGACGGCGTGACGCCGTCCTCACGCATCTGTCCCGAACCGGCCCATCGAAAACAGCGACAGATCGAACGCAGGCGTTTGGCCCGTCGCAAGATCGGCCAAGATCTCACCCATCACGCTGGCAAATTTGTAACCGTGCCCCGAACACGGCGACGCCACAACCACTTCGGCAAACCCCGGCAGCGTGTCGATGACGAAATGCTCGTCCCGCGTGTTCGTAAATAAGCACGCCCGCAACCCCAGACAATCGCCATCGGCATCGGGAAAAAACCGCGCCAGCCCCTCGCGCAGAATGTCTTCATCGGTCTGCGTCGGCTCGCGCGAAATCGCGTCCGCTGAGCCCGTTTCGCGAAAATGGTGATAGAGCCCAATCTTGAAGCCCGGCGCATGCCAGATCGGAAATTGATAAAAGTGCCCCAGATCGCACTTCAGGTTCGAAACCGGAAACTCGCCGAGCCGGAAGAGGTCAGGGGTCTTCGGCTGAAACCACCCCAGAACCTGCCGCTCAGGAACCGCCTCTTTGGCAAGTTCAGCCGCATGCTCCCCGATCCAGCCGCCGGATGAGAGCACGAGACGACCAGCCTCATAGATGCCTTTGGGCGTTCGCACGCGCACCCCGCCGCCAGCCAGCGGGACGTAATCGATCAACGGTTCGCGCGCACGGATCACTGCGCCCTTTGCCATCGCCAGATTGACGGCGGCAACAATGGCACGCTCCGACGCCACAAACCCACCATCGCCCTGGAACACGGCTTCATAGCCAGCTGGCAGCACATATCCGGGATACCGCCGCATCACCTCCGCCGCGCCGAGCATCTCATGCGCAAGATCGTGTTCCCGGCAGCTCGCCAGTGACCCCGCGATCACCGAAGAACCGCTAGGCCCGATGTCCAGCGATCCCGTGATAAAAAGGAGCTGCTCGCCCGCCCGCTGCTCCAGATCGCGCCACAGCTCATAAGAGCGACGCAAAAGCGGCACATAACTCGAATGTTCAAAGTAGGCGAGCCGGATGATCCGGTTGATCCCATGCGAAGATCCCATGGTGTGGGGAATGTCGAACCGCTCCAGCCCCAGAACACGTTGGCCCCGCTCTGCCAGTCGCAGGCACGTCTGCGCCCCCATCCCGCCCACACCGGCCACGATCACGTCGAACGTTCTCCGGCTCATGGCGAACCAGCCGGCACGGTGGGCGCAGGTGGCACGACGGGCGCCGTTGCGTCCGGCGCGGACAGCGCGGGAGCAGCCGGTGCGGGCATCACGGGTGCGACAGGCACCACAGGCGGCGGCTCGGGCGGTCGCGTACACGCTTTGGCGATGCGCTGTTCCGCCTTTTCCGGTCCTTCGCTCAATTGCGTGTTGAACGGAATGAACGACAGCTTCGTCAGCTTATAGACCTCATTCGTGAAGGTCGCCCCACAATCGAGCACAAACTGATGCATCACCGGCATCCGGCATTGCTCCAGGATAATCTTGGAGTCCTGCTCCGCCATGCGCGCGTCATAGGCCTTCGTCAGGCAGCGATCGACATCCGCCATGGCGGCCACCAGCCCGTCCTGAAAATGACCTTCAAGCTTGGACAGAAAATATTCGCCCGTCACTTCCCGCACCGCGAAGATGTTCTGCATGATCGACTTATTCCAGTCGACGTAGGCTTCATCATAGGCCCGCTTGCGGTATTTCACTTCCTCGATGTCCGCCCCGCGCCGCAGCGCTGACGCCACCATCCCCGCCCGCGTCCGGCGCTCATAAACGAGATGCACGAGGCTCTCGATCGACTGCTTGCGCGCCTGATACTTGGCATACGTCTGCCCCAGCCACGCACCAACCGAAGCTGTGATGATCCCATTGATCACAGCAGAAACGAGCGCAAACAAGATCAGTTGTTTGCGCGACAACCGCGCCTGGCGCAGCAGCCCGAGCGTGCGCTGTGACGTCATCGGTCGATCCCCCAACGTCCCTCAGACAATCGCAGACCTAACCGCCGGTCACGCTCATATGGCGTGACACCGCCGGCTTGCTCGTTGTGCGATCGATAATGAAATCGTGCCCTTTGGGCTTGCGCGCGATGGCCGCCTCGATGGCCTCCATCAGCAACCCATCATCCGGCGACGCCCGCAGCGGCCCACGCAGATCGGCCGCATCGTCTTGGCCCAGGCACATATAAAGTGTGCCCGTGCATGTCAGCCGCACGCGGTTGCAGCTTTCGCAGAAGTTATGCGTCATCGGCGTAATGAAACCGAGCCGCCCACCGGTTTCGTTGATGCGCACATACCGCGCCGGCCCGCCGGTACGATACGAAATATCCTCCATCGTCCAGCGCTCAAGCAGCCGCGCGCGGACGATCGATAGCGGCAAATACTGGTCCGTCCGGTCGCCTTCGATGTCGCCGAGCGGCATGGTCTCGATCAACGTCAGATCAGCCCCTCGATCATGCGCGAACCGGATCAGATCGTCGATCTCGTGCTCATTGACGCCCTTCAACGCCACCGCATTGATTTTGACCTTCAGCCCGGCTGCCTCGGCCGCCTCCAACCCCAGAAGCACCTGACCCAGATCGCCCCAGCGCGTGATCGCCTTGAACTTGACGGGATCGAGCGTATCCATCGACACGTTGATGCGGTCGACACCGCACGCCTTCAAGTCTGCGGCATACTTTGCCAGCTGACTGCCGTTGGTCGTCAACGTCAGCTCATCGAGCGTCCCCCGCTCCAGATGGCGCGACAGCGAGCGAAACAGCCACAGTATGTTTTTGCGCACCAACGGCTCGCCCCCGGTGATGCGCAGCTTCCGCACCCCGCGCGCGACGAATGCTGAACAGAGCCGGTCGAGTTCCTCCAGCGTGAGCAGATCCTGCTTCGGCAGAAACGTCATGTGCTCAGACATGCAATAGACGCAGCGGAAGTCACACCGGTCTGTCACGGACACGCGCAAGTACGTAATCGCCCGGCCAAACGGGTCGATCAGATCGGGCACACGCACAATGTCCGGAGCCGTATCCACGAGCTACTCTTCGCTTTCGTTTGAAATCCCGGCCGCTGTCACAAACCGACACCCCTTCTATCTAACAACCCGCCGAGGTGTTGCAAGGCCTTACGCCTCGCCCGGCCCTCATCGCCCTTCAATCTTTGAACGGCCCCATCTTTGAACGGCGCCATCTTTGAACGGCGCTTGTCCCCTGCGAACCGCCACGCTAGTGCTATTTCCAAATCCGGAACGATCCGGGGTGTGACAGGCTTCAGGCCGCCAGCCCGGACATGGGGGGGGGAAATGAATGACCGATACGCGCGCAACGCCGGTTGAAACCGGTGCGGGTCTGCTCGATCGTGAGCGGATTATTGCCCGGGCGGGATTTAACCGCTGGATGGTCCCCCCGGCCGCCCTTTGCATCCATTTGTGCATCGGCATGGCCTACGGCTTCTCGGTGTTCTGGAAACCGCTGGAAAACATCCTGACCGGTGCGGACGGCAAACCTCTTCCACTCTGCTCGGCCGGCGCGACGACATTCTCCGAAAAAGCAGCCGGCACTTTGACAGCCTTGACGGCGACGGACTGTAATTGGAGCCAGTTCGACCTCGGCTGGATGTATACCTTCTTCTTCGTCGTACTCGGTGTTTCGGCAGCAGTCTGGGGCGGCTGGCTGGAACGTGCCGGCCCACGCAAAGCCGGTTTCGTCTCGACTGTCTGCTGGTGCAGCGGCCTCCTAATTTCAGCGCTCGGCATCTACCTGCATCAGCTTTGGTTGCTGTGGCTCGGCTCGGGCATCATCGGCGGCATTGGCCTCGGCCTCGGGTACATCTCGCCCGTATCAACACTGATCAAGTGGTTCCCTGACCGGCGCGGCATGGCGACCGGCATGGCCATCATGGGCTTCGGCGGCGGTGCCATGATTGGCTCGCCCTTGGCAACTGCGCTCATGGGGCACTTTAAGACCGAAAGCACCGCCGGCGTCTGGGAAACCTTCGTTGCTATGGCAGCGATTTATCTCGTCTTCATGCTCATCGGCACGTTTGGCTATCGCATTCCACCTGCCGGCTGGAAACCGGAGGGTTGGACTCCGCCACCAGCCTCCTCGAATGCCATGATCTCGTCCAAGCATGTCCACCTCGACAATGCCCATAAGACACCTCAGTTTTGGCTGCTGTGGACCGTTCTATGCATGAACGTGTCGGCCGGCATCGGCATCATCGGCGCCGCCTCACCCATGCTCCAAGAGACATTCGGCGGCGCGCTCACGGGCGCGGCAGGCACAGGCTACCTCGACATGAAGAAAGACGCGGCGATGGCGGCGGCGGCGGCCGCGGTCGGCGCCGGCTTCGTCGGCCTCATCTCCCTCTTCAACATCTTCGGCCGCATCGCCTGGGCATCGTCGTCCGACAATCTGGGGCGCAAGGTGACGTACGTCATCTTCTTCGTCCTCGGCAGCGCCCTCTACGTCCTGGCCTCGTTCTCAGCCGACTGGAAGAACCTCGCCTTGTTCGTCGGCGCCTTCTGCATTATCGCATCGATGTATGGCGGCGGCTTTGCCACCATCCCGGCCTATCTCGCCGACATCTTCGGCACCCAGTTCGTCGGCGCGATCCACGGTCGCCTGCTCACCGCCTGGTCAACGGCTGGAATCCTCGGTCCAGTGATCGTCAACTATCTGCACGACACGCGCCTCGCATCCGGCATCCCTCCCGATCAAGTCTATGGCCCGATCTTCTACATCCTGGCCGGTATGCTCGTCGTCGGCCTCGTGGCCAACCTGCTCGTCCGCCCCGTCAATCCAAAATGGCACATGACGGACGCCGAGGTCGCCGCGGAACGGGCCAAACTCCACGAAAAGACCGCCGTCGCAGAGACCGGCTCGTTCGGAATCGGCAAAGGTGGGCTCGATGCCAAGGCAGCCATGTTCTGGCTTCTGGTTGGCATCCCCCTTGCGTGGGGCGTCTGGAAAACGGTGGAAAAGGCGCTCGTACTCTTCCAGTAACGTAACGTCCGAGCGCACCTAATCTGCCGCGTCCAAACAAGGCGGCGTGATGTCTGCGTACCCTATGCGTTCGGTAAGTGCGGCCATTGCGATGGCTCTCGCCCTCGCAATGCCGTGCGCCACATCGGCAGCCGTTGGCAGCGACGCTAGCGATTCCCCACCGCGCCTCTTTCGCATCCTCCCCGACGAACACCCCTCCGTCGATCCGAAAAAGCGCCTGCGCGATCTCCGGCGCCCGATCGTTGTGAGGTCAGAATCGTCCAATGCTCAATTCCGCGCCCACCTCTATCGCGGCATTGCCTTGATCATCGTTGGTCTGATGGGCTTGACGTGGATTGCGCACCGCGCCTACGGCCGACGGCAGGCCAGCGTCGCCACATAGGCGAACAGCGGCGCGGCCGGATCATCTGCGGCCACTTCCGCGACGCCGTCCGCCAGCTTTAAATCGCGAGGATAAACAGCCGCCCCACGCTCTGCAGGAAGATCCGGGCACGCCCGCACGATCAACCGCAGCTGCGAAAAGTGCGCCGACGCTTGCGCAAACACATCCCACGCCGCGCGATTGTCTGACCACATCGGCACCATCACCGTTCGCGCTGGCGTGCGCGCGACGAACGCCAGACCCTTTGCCAGCGAAACCGGATCGGTCACATCGACCTTTACGGCCAACAGCGACACCGGCGCGTTTTCTGGCAGTTGTTCCGCAAGCGCCAACATCAGCGCGGTATCGCCGTTCCGATCGAACGGAAATCGGTCCTCGCCCATGACGTCCCAAGCGGTGATCTCGCCCTCCCCGTCCCGCGCCAGCCGTGCCGCGATCTCAGGCCGCGTATAGTCAAATCCCTCCGTCAGGATCGCAACAGGCACCCGATTGCCACTCTCCACCGCTGGCGGAACTTTGGGATCGGCCCCAAGCGCTTCCGAACCCGCAACGGCCAAGACAATCAACGGCAGCAGCGATTGCACAAAATTAATCAAGATAATCGCCCTCCCACAGTCCAGCACCTATGCGCGGCCGAAGCCTGCGCCAACGAAGCACAAAACCTGCCTTTCACGTGACACGCAAGACCCGGTTAAATCGAGCGGCGGCCCGTGCGATGGGCCTTTGAGAACCCGCATCACCCTCGATATAAGAGGCCGAGCCGCGCTGTCGACAGCGGCAATATCAGGGGGCATTCCGTGACGCGCATTAACCGCCGCAAGTTCGTCGCCGGTGCCGCAACCTCTGGCGTTGGGATCGCCGCTGCCGCCTGTGATCAGACCGGCCCGGCAGCCCCCGCCGTCATCTCCGAACGTCCCGAAATCCGCTGGCGGATGACGTCGAGTTTCCCGCCGTCCCTGGATACGATCTTCGGCGCGGCGAAAGTGTTCTCCAAGGCCGTCGCCGACATGACCGACAACCGCTTCCAGATCCAGGTCTTCGCGGCTGGCGAAATCGTTGGTGGCCTTCAAGCAGCCGACGCCGTCACCGACGGCACTGTGGAGAGTGCGCATACGGCGTCATACTATTATTGGGGCAAGGACCCCACCTTCGCCCTCGCCACCGGCGTCCCGTTCGGCCTCAACTCGCGCATGCAAAACGCGTGGATGTGGGAAGGCGGCGGCATCGAAATCATGAACACCTTCTACCAGCGCTACAACATCTACGGTTTGCCCGGCGGCAACTCTGGCGCCCAGATGGGCGGCTGGTACCGCCGCGAAATCAACACCCCCGAAGATTGGAAGGGCCTCAAGATCCGCATCGGCGGCTTCGGCGGCGCCATCCTGGCTAAGCTCGGCGCGGTCCCGCAACAGATCGCAGCAGCCGACATCTATCCCGCACTCGAAAAAGGCACCATCGACGCCGCTGAATGGGTTGGGCCCTACGACGACGAAAAGCTCGGCTTCGCCCGCGTCGCCAAATACTACTATTACCCCGGCTGGTGGGAAGGCCAAGCCATGCTGCACTTCTTCTTCAACCTGCAAAAGTGGAGCGAACTGCCGCCCAGTTATCAGGCCACAATGCGCGCCGCCGCCCACACCGCCAACACCATCATGATGGCCCGCTACGACATGCAAAATCCGCCCGCGCTCAAATCGCTGGCTCAGAACGGTGCGATCCTGCGGCCCTTCTCGAAAGATGTCCTCGACGCCTGCTTCGCCGCATCAAATGCGGTCTATGGCGAACTCTCCGCCAAGAACCCCGACTTCAAAACAGCCTATGAAGCCATGGCCAAAGTCCGCCGCGACGGCTTCCTCTGGCACCAGCTCTCAGAGCACACGATGGACACCTACATGATGATCCTGCAGCGCGAAGGGAAGCTCTGAAAAAACAGCCCTACCTCAACAGCGCATAACCATCCGTGTGGCATTCGCCCAAGCCACATTGCAGGATCACTGACACGAAATTGATGATGCAAAGAACAACGACATAGAAGCTCAACACCTGAGCGATACGCGAGAGCCCAGCAACCCGCCCGATCTGCGCATGCTCAAGTCGATCGTCGTCGCCAAGCAGCGTGAGCTTCAACGCATAGCCCGTCAGAATCGCAAGCGCGATCAGGATCGACCACACCGGCATATGCAAACCAAAAATTGCCGTGCCGATATATTCATGTCCAGGCCGCGGATAGATATCGAGCAAAGTCTGGCGAACAGAGACGACAAGCAGGAATATCGCAAACAACAGGCTGAGCCCCGTGTTGCGATAGCTGAACCCATGCCGGAAATTCATGCCGATCCCGAACGCGACGCCGAACAGCGCCACCCGCTCCAACAGACACAGCGGACACGGCAATTCGCCGTAGACGTACTGCATCGTCATGGCAGCGGTCAGGATCGCCGCGATAATCGCCAGCATGAGCAGTAGAAACAGATCATTGAGTACGACGAGCGGATCAGCGGCGTCGGTTTGGTTGGAGGGCCCAGTCATGCCAAGCCAAGCCCCGCGTCGGCCGGATCGAGGACTGGTGCCTCCGTCGATATCCAAGGCATCCGGAACCCATACTCAGGGCTATAGATCTCAAACAGAAATAGCCAGATTGCCAACCCCAGGCAGACCGCGATCGCCCCCAGCGCCTCACGTTGACGGCCGAGCCAGCCGAAAACGAGCGCCAATGTCAGTGATGTGAAGACCGCGGCCATCATCGTGGAAAACGCTCCCCGGCTGGCAAGCGCCAAGCGTAGGCCCATTCAGGGACATCGAGCAAGCCGTGGCGATCAATACGAGGATGTTTCGTCAGCCCCAGCCACCGCAAAATCATTGGTACCGCCTCCCTGGCTTGAACAGGGGACCTCTAGATCCACAATCTATATTTTTGATGTGGGTACAGATCGATAGGCGTCTATTTTCGTTGAAATTTCAAGGAAATTATCCGATCGTGATCGGAGCATATCGACCCGATTTGGCCGTTCATGTTCCCTGGGCGTTACCTAAACAGGTCCATAGAACCGCAATAGATCCCTCTTATTTTCTGGGGAACAGCTCACATGCCCTCGTCGCGCACCGACAAAATCACCCTGACCACGGTCCGCCAACTCGAAGCGGGCGAGGAAATGCGCGACACCGAGCTCAAGGGCTTTGGGGTGCGTCGTCAGACCAACACCATCAGCTATTTCGTCCACACCCGCATTCATGGTCGGCTAAAGCGATTGACTATCGGCCGGCACGGTAGCCCGTGGACGCCTGAGACGGCCCGTAAGGAGGCCGGGCGCCTGCTGATGCACATCCGCACCGGCGGAGACCCCGCCCAGCAACGTGACGAACGCCGCCAGGCGGACCAAACCTTCACGCAGGTCGCCGACGAGTTTATCCGGGTGCATGTCTCTCAACTCAAACCCAGTACCCAGGCCGTTTACACCACCCTGGTTCGGTTGCAGCTGAAACCAGCGTTCAAGACCAAGCCGATCAATGCCATTACCGCCATCGACGTCCACAAGGCCCATAGCTCATGGCGTGAGAAGCCCCGCACCGCCAACCATGCCGTGGCTGTGCTCTCCAAGCTCATCACCTGGGCTGAACAGCACGGCTATCGCAAACCCGGCGACAACCCCTGCAGCGACATCAAGCGCTTCAAAGAAAAGCAGCGGCAGCGCTACCTCACTCCCGACGAACTCACACGCTTAGGGCAAACGCTCACCCAAGCTGAAGCCGGTGATACCAACCAGTGGGTCATCGGGCTTGTGCGGATGCTCATCCTAACCGGCGCGCGGCTGTCAGAGATGACAACACTGCGCTGGAGTAATTTTGACGAGTCTCGTGGGCTCTTGATGCTGGGAGACAGTAAAACCGGCCCCAAAACCATCTATCTCAATCAGCAAGCCATCGACGTTTTGAAAGGTCTGCCACGTATCGACAAAAACCCGTGGGTGTTTCCGGGCCATATCCATGGCACCCACCTCGTCAACGTCCAAAAACCTTGGCGCACGTTACGCACCGCCGCTGGCCTCGATGATGTCCGCCTGCACGATCTGCGGCACTCGTTCGCGACGATCAGTATTGATGTCGGCGGCACGTTGCCCATGATCGGTTACTTGCTTGGCCACCGGCAGAGCCAAACCACGGCACGCTATGCCCACGTCGCACCGCATCCGGCGCAGCAAGTCGCTGACGCCGCTGGGGCTCGCATCGAGCAAGCTTGGACGAAAACCAAAGACACTTAGCCGCCCACCGCCCCAACCTAACTTTTCTCGCGCTTCTTGAAGCATGCGGCGCCCCGGAGCCGCCACGATTCAGCCTCGAAGAATTCAACGATTACAGCGACCCTTACTCCCGATTCGGAATGAGGGTGATTCCATGGACCGCGTGTTACGTGCCTACGCTCACACCGCCTGGACATCCGCCGACCCACTGCACGGGCTTGATGAGAACGTGCGCCGCGCCATTCTCCTGATGCCGTCAACCTTTCGGGAGCGTTGGAAGCTCGCCCCTTGGACAGATCGACATCAGCGTCGCATGGCTGTCGTGGACATCATTGCCGAACGCCGGTTGCTTTACGAACTGACAGAACAGCGGCTCACCAACCAGCAACCAACGCCGACGAACGCACAGGCGCCGGCAGCAGCGACAGTGCATGACCAAACAGCCTCCCCGTACTACAGATACCGCTTGGCTCAGCATCGCCATGCCTTGGATGCCATGCACACCGAGCGATCCGAACAGGACTTGTCAGACTACGCCAACATTCCAGCAGCTCGTGCTGACCGATCCCGTCTCGATGCCAAACGCAAGGAACTGCTCTTGATTGAGATCGAAAGGAGCAAACTTGATGTGAAAGAACTTGAAATCTTGGCAACCGACGCAACGCAGCCCCGCCGTGATGTCTCAAAACGCAAAGAACGGACGCTATAGCGGTCCGGTGTATCTGCGTTCGACTCGTTGCTCATGATCAAAAAAGCGCTCCCTGGGAGCGCCCTCACTTCGACGGTCATCGCATCCCTGCTGTACCGCACGCATACTTTGCCGCGAAGCTCTCCTTCCAGCAACATCTCTGCTTATCAGACAATCACTCCATCAACGCCGCTCAGGCACCCACCAAGAAACAGCACCTAGGTTGATGCTGTGGTCGCCCGCCCCTCGCGGCCATCCCCGCGTGCGCGCCCTGGGGGAAGGGTTGTCCGCGAGGGCCAGGCTCCGAGAAACAGCATCATCTGCCAAGTGCAGTGCCGCCACACCCCCACCTTCAAAGCTTCGCACAACCCGTGTGCCCTGCACACACTCCCAGCACATCCCTTGCCGCCGGCAAGTTTGCTTCCGCATTATCAGCCCATGATCGTTACGCATACACAGAATATGCAAGGGCAGAAGCGCGTCTACCTTGGCGGCAAAGGTAGCCTCGAATGTTGGATCGAACCCCGCACGGATTCCACGAGCTGGTCTTTCCATGTGGAAGAAGCCGTTGCCGGCAATCGCCTCTCAAATAATGACAAACGTGCTTGGGCCATTCACATCCTGCGCTTGCTGTGCGACGAGCTCAACATTTCCCCGGATGATCTTGCCGATGTGCCGTTCGAAGTGATTGCAGCACTGCATGCCGGCGATCCCTTTGCCGGTCGACGCGTGGCGGTGCCACGCCGCCAGGTGGCGGAGCATGGTTACATGGCCACGACCCCGAACGTGCGCCGCCCCCAAGCCGACTTCAGCAGCAACGACTATTCCGGCCGCCGCGCACAGCGACGGTAATGGAGTCAGTCACCAAAAGTGCTGGCTACGACGGAAGCAGAAGCTAAGAATTGCTGGATGGCCGAGCTGTCGGATCAACTTGAATGGCTGGGACCGGAAGTGGGTAAAACTCGTTTATGAGAGCTTCCCAAAACTTGAAAACAGCCGTTGCAATGGGCTCAAGAGACACTTCTCTACCGCCTTCATCCATTTTTACGTCTGCAGTTCCACCGTAGGTACCTTGGCCGTATCCTCCATCCCCAAATCCCGACATGGAGATCATTGTGTTTGCTGCATGATGCATGTTTGTGGAGGGGTCACCCTTTTTTGGCTTATTCGGATCAAACCTAAGTTTAGCGTGCTTAGCAGCGTTGTTAAGGTCGCGAATGAAACCTGCGTCAGTGATCGACGGCTCAACGACGTTCGCCCATAACTCTCCGGCTGATGTGATTTGGTTGCCAAACTTGGCCTGGACCTTCGCTTGATCGTGAAAACAGATCCACTCACCGATGTGATAGAGACCGGCGGCCATCGAGTAGACCACCAAGAAATTGACCTCAGCGTGCATGAACTGCTTGTACGCGGCCTCGGTTATGTTCTCGAAGTAATCACGTGCGTTTTCCAGCCGTTGTTTGCTCATTTTGTCCTCATCGTTTTTTCGAAGATAGCGGATGCGCCATCGAGCGCATAGACGCACCTCGTATACAATTTGCGCCCTCACTTCGTTTGTATCCCAGGGGGTGCAGGGGGACGGAGTCCCCCGCCACTTACGCTCGCCGCAGGCGCCCATTTTCTCATCGCAATTTGTGACGTGTTTGCACATGCCGTGCTTATGCCGTGTGCATACGCCTTGTAGACTGAGTGTATATTGAAGAAAGTAAAAGGGAGGGGGCGAGGTATGGGTTTGACCCGAAAATGGATCAAACCCCTCGCCTACGGCACGTGGCAGCTTCGCCACCACTGACATCCTGCGGATGAGCCCCCTCCCTTTTGAAGAAAGTGGGAAGGATGCCAACGAGGGGTTACCGCAAAGGAGTTTCAGACACCAAGCAACCGGTGCCCCGATCGCTGCGCACGCATGTGAGCGAGCATGAGTTTGCTGCCTTGGCCAAAGAATGCGATGCCCGTGCGATCTCACTCTCCAAACTCACCCGTGCCCTCATTACCGCCCATGTGACCAACCAACGGGCTGAGCTTCCGCACTTGCGTGGCGCAAACACCGCCGCCCTCCGCGAGCTCTGCCGCATTGGTAACAACCTCAACCAACTCACCAAGCAAGCCAACACCGGCATTGTGCCAGTGGCTGCGCTGGAACTCCGGGCCGTCCTCACCAACGTTCTCGATGCGGTCAACCGCCTGGCCTGATGCTGGTCAACGTCGTCCCACCCACCAACGACTTTCATGCCCTGGCCCGCTACTTCGTCGAAGGCGACACCAAACCACCCCATCCCGATCGCGTTGCCTGGACTTTGGCGCATAACCTGCCGACCGACGACCCCGAACAAGCTGCCACCTTGATGGCCGCCACAGCCCAACTCTCCAAACGCTGCCGCAAAGCCGCCTATCACGCCATGATCGCCTGGGGGCTGGACGAGAAACCCACCCCCGCGATGATGCAGACGATCGCCCTGAAGACGCTGGAGCTCGCCGGCCTTGGCGAACACCAGGCGCTGATCATGGGCCACGGCGACAAACCCCACCCCCACCTGCACATGCTGATCAACCGGGTGCATCCCGAGACCGGCCGCGCCTGGGAGACCAAGCACGATTTCGCGCTGTTCGATCGCATCATGCGGCAGCTGTCCGACGAACATGGGTTCCGCTACATACCCGCCCACCGGTTCAACCCGGAGCTCACCGACGATAAACCCACCAAGCCCAACAAACGCGCCACCTGGGCCGGCAAGCGCGGCGCCAAAACCACCCGCACGCAATGGAGCAAGAGGGGTTCACGAGAGTTTGGGGAGCACATTTCTGAAAAGCTCGACCGCGCCTCAAGCTGGGAAGATCTGGAGACCACGTTTGCCGAGCAAGGCCTCACCCTGCAAACCAAAGGCAAGGGCTTGGTCGCCGGCAACGCCACCAGCTACACCAAGTTCTCCGCCCTCCAGTTGTCAAAGACCGCCAAAGGGTTCGAACAACGGTTCGGCACGCCCTACCTCCCCCGCTCACGTCCGACCGTCACCCGCCGGCCATGGTTTGCCGTGGATGGCGTCGACATCACCAAGTTCTTTGCCAGCATCGGCCTGGCCGACAAGGCTGACGTGCGCGCCGCCATCGACACTGCCAAGCACCAGCGCGACCTGAACGCCCCCGAGTTGCCGTTGCGTGAGCAAATGCGCCGTGAGCTTAAGCAGCTGATGGGCAGCACCTCGCTCGCTCAACCAGCCCCTGCCAAAGCCACGCCCAACCGAAAGAAAGCTGCGCCACGCACCACATCCCGGACGCGGAGATGATTATTTTTCCACACATGGAATTTAACAGGGGGTTCCCATGTTTATGCGGACATAACAACCCGTCGGGTAAATCATGTCCAAGCGTCGTCCACGCCGCCGCACCAAGTCTCTCAGCGCCGAACAGGTCCAAACCCTCCAGCAAGGCACGCCCTTTGCGGACATCATCAATCCACTGCAGATCTTCCTGCTCTTCGCCGAGCCACTGCCTGACGATGCCAATCCGGAGAGGTGTCAATTCTTTCAGGATTGCCTCGCGCGCTTTGCGGGTTTTGGCTGGGTGATTGCCACCACCGATGCCACCGGCAAGACGACCTGGAGTATCACCGCCAAAGGCCATCAAGCCTTCAGCCGAGGTCGCACCCGGCACTAGCCAAGTGGCATCAACTCCCCTCACCGACCAACGGTCAGCAGTTCACTCCACTCGGTGGTGTAGCGTGGTGAGCGCTGATTGCAGCGCAACCCCCACCCCTGGCTCACACCCGATGCCGCAAACCGCACCGTGGCCCGACCAAAGTCGGTGTTGAGCCGATCGACGGCGCGCATCAAGGCCACCCGCCGAGGCGTATCGGGCTCACTCCATAGATCGCCTTGCACGGTCGCCGCCGGCACTAGATCCACGAGCTCCACCCCTGCCTTCTTGTACCGATAGCCTGGCCGCCAAATCGCCGCCAATGCCACCAGCGCAGCAGCAACGAGCACGCTTGTATCCGCCGACGCCACCGGCAGCCTGACCGCATGAGACGCCCGGTACTGCTGTTCTTGCTGCTTGAAGGGGTTGGTGGTCACAAACACACTCACAAACGATGCTGCAAGCCGCTGACGCCGTAACTTCTCTGCCGCTCGCTCGGTGTGCGTACTCACCGCCGCTTCCAACTCATGCCGCAGCGTCACCGCCCGCCCGAAGGAACGTGACGCCACGATGCTCTTGCTGGCCGGATTGAACTCCACCAGGCCCTGACACGGCACACCCCGCAACTCCAACCCCATCCGCTCCATCACTACGCCCAGCCGGTCGCGTAAGAACGTCGGGTCGGCATCCCGCAGTTTCAGTGACGTATCGAGCCCCAGTTTCTCCAACCGCGCCGCCATCCGCCCGGCAATCCCCCACAGGTCGGTCAAGGCCAGCGCCCCCAACGCCGCCGTTTGCGCCTGCTCATCCATGAGATTGCAGACACCGGCCAGGTGTAGCTGCTTCTTGGCTGTGCGGTTCGCCGCTTTGGCCAACGTCTTGGTGGGACCAATCCCCACCGATACCGGAATACCGGTCCATTGCAGCACCGTGGCGCGCAGATACTGCCCATGCTCTTCGAGCCGATGCTCAAACCCCTGCAGGTTTAAAAACGCTTCATCGATCGAATAGACTTCCAGTTGCGGGGTAAAGGTGCGCAACACCGTCATCACCCGCGCACTGAGATCCCCATAAAGCGTGTAGTTGGACGAGCGCACTATGACGCCCTGCTTGGCAAACTTCGCTTTGCTGAGGTGCCACGGCTCGCCCATGCCGATGCCAAGCGCTTTGGCCTCGTTCGACCGTGCAATCACACAGCCATCATTGTTGGACAGCACCACCACCGGCTGCCCGCGTAACTTCGGCTGAAACAACCGCTCGCACGAGGCGTAGAAGTTGTTGCAGTCGACCAAGGCAATCGGCGCAACCATGGCTCAGTGCATGCGGATCGTGTGACGCACCACGCCCCAGACCTCAAACTGGCATTCAGCGGTGATGAGGATGGGCTTGTAGGCGGGGTTCTCTGGCTCAAGCCAGACTTTGCCGGCACGCGACCGATAGCGCTTGATCGTGAACTCACCGTCCAAGATCCCCAGCACGATCTTGCCATCACTAGCCTTGAGCGAACGGTCGACCACGGCAATATCGCCAGGGAAGATGCCGGCACCGATCATGCTGTCGCCGGCAACACGCACGGCGAACGTCGCGGCCGGATGCACAATCAGCAGCTCATTAAAATCCAGCGGCCGGTCGAGATAATCATCAGCGGGTGACGGAAACCCCGCCGCAATGGTCCCGCCCACCAGGGGCACTGTGACGTGGGTGCGGATCTCGCAACGAACTGGCGTCTGACTGTCGACGAATCCCATGCACGAACGCCCCCTCTTGATTTGCGTTCACTATTCGTTCTTTTGACGAGTTCGTCAAGATGGCTGGCAGTGCTGGGTAGGTTGGCCGTCCCCCGCGAAGAGCGGGGCCGCGCTGTCGTGAACCGAGCCGCAAGGCGTCTCGGCCCTGCGGGCTTCCATCGCTGACGGTAGGTAGAGGCGCTGACGACTTCTGTTCTCGAATCGGTGACGTCTGATACATTTTTGCACAAGAAACTGAAAGGCTTGGCTGTTTGGCATTGTCGTCGTCGGATACATTAATAGTCAAAGGGGGGTGCTATGTTTGCAGATGTTATCGGACCGTCTTTTATTTTCTGGCCTGTCGGGTGCGGCGACACCACTACCATCGTGGTCAGCGATGACGAGATCATACAGGTCGACATCAACGACAAGGTGATGGCGGCTGACGACGACAACGAGCACATTCCGATCGTTGATGAGCTCGTAGCCCGCCTTCCGAAGCGCTATGGCAAGCCTTATCTGTCGTGCTTCGTGCTGACGCATCCCGACTTAGATCATTGCCGTGGTTTCGCGGATTTATTGAAGCGTGTTGTCATTGGTGAAATCTGGCATACGCCCCGGATCTTTCGGGAATACGAAGACGCCAAAGTGTTGTGTGACGATGCGAAGGCATTTCGCAAGGAAGCACATAGGCGGGCGGCACGCAGTATTGATGCCGGCGGTGACCCGGGCAGCGGAAATCGTGTGCGTATCATTGGCTATGCCAGCGAACTATTTAAACCTGGCCAGCGATACGAAGGCTTTCCAACGGAATTGTTCTACACGCGGCCTGGTCAGGTGATCAGCATGCTCGATGGCGAAGAGGCAAGAGACCGATTTCGTGTCTTCGTGCATGCACCATTCAAGAGTGGGCTCGCTGACGCGCGGAACGAGACCAGTCTCGCCATGCAGGTAACGATCGGGCCGGAGAATCCGATTCAAGCACTGCTGCTTGGTGATTTGTCGTACCCGACATTGATGCAGGTATTCGAAGAGACCCACCGGCATAAAAACGAAGTGATGCTGAGTTGGAATGTGCTCCTGGCACCGCACCATTGCTCCAAGAAGGTAATGTATGAGCGGGACGCGGATGGCAATGACGTCTTGCAGAGAGACATCATGGAAGAGTTGGCGAAGTGTCAGCTCAGCCCCGGCTACATCGTGGCAAGCTCGCCGGAGTTTCCTGGCAATAACAGTAGCGGCGATAATCCGCCGCATCGCAAGGCACGGAACCGCTATGAAGAGATCGTTAATGACGAGTTTGTCTGCACAGGCGAGGTGAGCACGCCAGAGACTGTTCGACCGATTATTTTCTCCGCAACACCTCGGGGTATGGTGCTGACAGGCGCGGACTATCGGCTGTCAGAGAGCGCGGAGAAGTCATTGGCGGCAGCGATAGCACGAGCGCGTGGTGTTGCTGCGCCGCCTTCGGCCAAAGTGGGTTTCGGCGCGGATGCTGTCTGACGGTCAAGCCTGGGCGGTCAAGCAACTACAAGATGTCGCAAGGGCCTCGGATTATCGTTTTGAGATCGTCGAGATAAAGCAGCCTTCTGAGATCGGGCAGAACGCTGAAGCGATTGTTTCAATTGACTGCCGTCATCTGCCAAAAGCAGATGGCGGTGTCCCACTGAAAGTGCGGGAGACTTTCCGCATCTCGGTCCCATCAGCATTTCCTCTGTCGCGTCCGAGCGTAAATTTCACGCATACGCGCTACGGCGATTTTCCGCACATTCAGTGGGGATCGTACATCTGCCTTTATCAAGCTCCCGACATCGAGTGGCAACCGTCACAAGGCATGTACGGCTTGCTGGATCGGCTGAATGCTTGGCTGGCGGCGGCGGGGATGAACCAACTCGCCCCTGTCGGCGTGCCGTTACACCCCCCGACCGTCTATGCGAAGACAAGTTACGCCGTGATCCCGTGCATAGACGCGCCATCGATAACGAGCAGCTTCTGGTGTGGCTATGTCGAGATCAAGCGCGATAGCGAGGTCCTTGCTGAGCTTGGGCGTTGGATCGTCTTCGGTGAGAAGACAGACGGAGTGCGGGTGGCGACAGCGCTGCTGCTGCCGGGATCGATGCCGCATGAATATCCAACCTCGGTATTCGACCTGATCAATGCGTTGATGGCGCGTGGACTACCGTTGGAGATCTTAAAGTCGGCGGTTTTGATCGGCGCACTCAGCACGGGCCTTGGTCAACCGGCCCTGATGGTACTCGGGGCCGCCATGCGAGGCATAGCAGGTGGGGAGCGTTTTCAGCATCTTGCTTGTTGGCGCATACCGGCGGAATTTGCCGACAAGATTCGCGAAGAGGCGCTTCGAGATTCGGGAAAGGACGAGACGACAGACGAGGCGTTCTACGAATGGGCAGCGACGGCAAAGATCGAGTGGTGCCGAGTGTATGAGAACCGACCTGAGGTGGTCGAGCGACGGGATTCGGCATCCGCTTCTCAGCATTGGCGCGGCAAGCACGTAGCTGTTCTTGGCTGCGGCGCGATCGGTGGCGCGGTGGCATTGTTCTTGGCACGGGCAGGTGTCAAAAGGCTTCAGCTCTACGACACCGCTGTTGTAAAGCCCGGTATTCTGGTGCGGCAGAATTTTCCGCATCGTCATATCAACTACCTCAAAAGCAGCTCTCTGAAGCTAAGCGTCAAAGATGTCGATCCGGATATCGACGTGATGGACAGCGCGAGCGATGTCACGTCCGTCTTGCGCGATAAAGACGGGTTGAAATTGCTAATGGCGGCAGATGTAATCATCGATGCCACGGCCTCGAATGTCGTCGCCACGGCCTTCGAGCTAATGTTTCGGCATCAAACGAATGATCACCCTCCGCTCGTGTCGATGTGTATCGGGCATAATGCCGATATGGCGCTCATGACGCTTGCTGAGCCATCGGTGATGGGTATGGCAGTCGATATCGATCGCCGCAGCAAACTGTATCTGTCCGAAGCGCCGCACGGCCGGGTGATTCGCGAGGAATTCTGGCCAACGGCATTGGACCGTAGAATGCTGTTCCAGCCCGAGCCAGGATGTTCAAGTCCGACGTTTAGGGGCTCATTCGCGGACGTCATGGCTTTGGTAGCGCCAATGTTTAACAAGGCGGCGCAGTGGCTGAGTGAGAGGGCTGAGGAGCCGCGTCACCGACTATATGCTCTGGATTTGTCGACGAATAGCGGAGCGTCGCGCCGTGAGCTGACAAACGATTTCGAGCCGGCTGTGAAACTCTCCGACGGTCGTGGCGGGTTTGAAGTTCGTTTCAGCCGGCGCGCGCTGACATCAATGATAACGTGGATGCGACGAAGCGAGCGTGTTCACGGCACGCGGATAGAGACAGGCGGTATCGTCTTCGGAGCGGTCGATGATCTTCTAAAGGTTGTGTGGATCGACGAACTCAGTGGGCCGCCCGCTGACAGTATGGCGACAGCGGCGGGCTTTGTTTGCGGAACCGCAGGCGTGGCAGACTTAGATGAAGAAATTCGGCTTAGGTCGGGTGGGTCTACATCATTCGTCGGCATGTGGCATACCCATCCCCTAGGCTTACCGATCCCAAGCTCGACTGATTTGGCGGCAATGCGGGGGTTGTTGGCAGGTGAAAGCGCATATGTTGGACGGCGCTTTCTGATGCTGATTGCCGGTGGTACCTCGCAGCAGCCGATACTATCGGCGAGTGTTTTTGATCGGAGCGACTATGGCGACTGAAAAAACAGCGGCCATTGGTTTAGCTTTGTCAGGTGGCGGTGCCAGAGCGATGGCGTTTCATCTTGGATGTCTCCGTGCCCTGCACGATAGGGGATTGCTGGATAGGGTAAACGTTATCTCCACAGTTTCAGGAGGCAGCGTCATCGGGGCGGGGTGGGCTTACACTAGTGAGCCATTCGACGCATTCGATCGTCGCATGGTGGCTGTACTAAGACGGGGGCTTCAATGGGATATATTGCGGGAAGTGGTCGCAAGTCCAGAAGGGCTGAAGATTGCTGCGACGTTGTTAGTGAGCGGAACTTTGTCTTTCGCGCTTTGGATTGCTGCCTTTGCTGCACGGGGTGTTCAACGTTGGTTTCGCCTGCCGATATCGGGAATGGCGGCAGCGTGTGATCAAGTTGCAGAACGGCTTCCCGTGTGGGGCAGCCTGACCACAGCGTTGGAGGCGGCACTTAAGCGGTCACTGTTCGGCGAGGTACGCGTTGACGAGGTCAAACGTGCGGGTTTGGTGACTGTTATAAATGCTTGTGACCTGCGCACGGGAACAGCGTTTCGATTTGGCTCGGAGGTTTCGGGAGGTTGGCGTTATGGTGCGGTGGTCGGGAAAGCTTTGACAGTTGCAAAAGCAGTGGCCGCATCCGCAGCATTCCCAATCCTATTGCCACCTCTTGTTGAAACTTTTGAGTTCGATAAGAAAGGTACGCGCTCGGAAGAGACCGTACTGCTGACCGATGGCGGCGTGTACGACAACCTTGGTGTTGCCGTTCTGGAGCCGGGTCGAGCTGACGACTCGCTATTCAAGTATCAGGTTCGTTACATAATTTCGCTAAATGCTGGCGCCGGGCAGCTTGACGGCCACGATAGGCACTACTGGTGGTTTGGACGGGTTGCTAGCTCGTTTGGAGCAGTGCATCGAAAAGCCCAGGATGCAGCCTATCGAAGACTGCACCAGTACGCGGAGGCTGGCGATATTGATGGCTTTGGGATGGTGTATTTGGGGCAACAGGATCAACGCTTACCATGTTGCCCGCCAGATCTAGTGCCTCGGTCGCGTGTTCGCGATTACCCGACCAATTTTGCACCGATGTCAGAAGGTGACTTGGAAGCACTTACGAAACGTGGCGAGCAGTTGACCCACATTATCGTCGAACGGTATTTGCATAAACTCAAAGCCTGAGCCGTAAGATCGTATCTTTGTTTGGGCGATCATCTCATACCTAACTTCGGCTGTTGCCGTAGTTAGTGTTTGTCCTTTTACATTTCGGTCGCGAACTGTGTCGCGCGCGTTCTCAAAGCGCAGGACAAATGCGCTCACAATTTCCGCTTCAGCACTGGACTGGTCACCGACAATCAGACCTTACAAATCACATTTCTGCCCCCTCCATAGGCACCTCCGTTGCCCCTCGTACACGCGGGGGATACCCTCTGTATGCCAATTCAAACAAAGGAGGCGCTATGGATAAAACCCAACAACCACGTGGTAATTTCACCATGAACCTGAACTATCGCCGCAACGGTAACGCGTCGGCTCCACCAATCACCGGACGCATTTCAAGCCCTGAGAACCCTGAGATTGAGTTTCAATTCTCAGCCTTCCGCCAAGACAGCGAGAAAGGCCCCTACTGGATCGGCCCCGTCGACACCAACCGCTCGATGCGCCAGGCCCTAACCACCGAAGCCCAACGTGGCACCAACTTCGTCGCCATCCGCGAAAACGGCTTCAAGGTGTTCAAAGAAAACCCCGACGGCACTCCCAACGCCGCGTACTTCCACCTTTCACCTGCCCAACAAGAACTGGAAGACGCTAAGCCTTCGTTCTGGGCGACCTGGACCCGTGGTGCTGAAGACGCCAAGATCCACGCCTCAGCTTGGGAACGCGATGCCAGCCGCTATGGCCCCTGGGCATCTGGCAATACCCAGTACCCACTGACCAAGGAAGAAGCTGCTGCCCTGGAAGCCGGCCAACCAAGCGCCGAGCTGATGGCTGCTGCCGAACCAAAAGCAACCCGTCGCGGCAAAGCCAAAGCCGACGACCACACCCGCGCCTAAACCCCGCGTATCGAACCAGGCCGCTTACCAGCGGCCTGATTTCTAAGGAAAGCCCATGTCGTGTCCGTCCCACGTCCCATTCTGTATTGCACCACCCGTAACATCCTGATTGATTTTCTCCATCCCGGCGAAACCCCCGCTCAAGCCTTTCAACGCCTGGCTGAGCACAGCACCACCCTGACCGTGATGTCCTTCGCCGCCGCCTGCGCGCGCCACGAACAAGCCTTCAAAACCGACCCCATCGAGATCACCGCAGCCACCTTCGACGAGATGCTGTGCATCCTGCCTCCGCTCCAATGGCGTCACGACAGCCGGGGCGAGAGCTTCAAGATGATGGAACACCTCACCGGCAACATCACCGCCATCTACGTGCGCCTGGCTGAGCGGTATTTCACGTTCAATGACCACGTACGAACCCCGCACGCCGAGTGCTGCCAACGCGTCCGCGACTCCAAAGCGTTCTATACGGTACCGCTCAACGCGGAATACCCCGACCACGTCGGCGAACAGGTGGCTCCTATCAAAGTAACCCCTTCAGGTCGCTGATGCGTGAAGCACAAGGGTTCCACCACCATCCTTACCCCTCCACGGCCAGGCACCCACCTGCACAACGATCTGCGTAACCCCCACCCCCGATTCACCCGTGTCCACTGGTTCACCTGGCGGTATCTGCGCTGCAAGGTGACCGAGACCAGCAACTACCGCATCGCTGGCTGGGCCCTGCTCCAACTGCAGACCATCGCCCCACGTGACACCCCCTGCCCGCTCACGCATACCGGCTATCTAGCGCATGGGATTGATATGGAGGAGCTGGCTGACGCCGGAGGCACCGAAGCCTTCATGACCGCTTGGCTCGACCAGGAGGCTGCCACCACCCGCTACCAGCAGATTGAAGACTGCTGGCGCCACAGCGACCTGCTCACCCTACTCTAACGAGAGAACCAGATGCCGATCGCAGCCCCCTTGCCGACCGACCGAATGCGCCCCATGCTGCAGGGATGAATGCCGAGACCCGCCTTGACGTCGTGCGAACCGAGCTAGAATCGTTCGCCGATGGCCGCCGGCAGTTCACCCAAGCCGACGCCCAGATCTTCATCGACCAAACAGCTTCAGTCATTCGCAAGGTCGCCGGCAAATTGCCCGAGCGGTGCGCTCATCATCTTGCCCAGGCATCCTACGCTGCCGCAGCCGAGGAGTTGCCGAAGTTCATTCATGAGATCGAGGCCGCGTTGATGCACGTGGGGTCGTACGCCGGTGCCTAACTACTTGTGGTCAGACTAAACCTGCGCCCAAGCAATATTGCGAGCGGAGCATTGCAACGCTGAAAAGTCAGACCGGTGTTGCCTTCTCTGCCAAGGCTCGTGAATCATGCTCATAAAGCCTTTTATAGAATGCCCGTTTGAGGTCATCCAAAAGCTGAGCACCATTGGCCTTCTTGTGGGCCGCGCCAGCGTATCCTTTGACGATACGTTGCAGATCGGCCTTCTTGAGCTTTTTGTCAGCTGCAATGCTTGCCAGCGCTTCATTGAAGCGACGTTCGTCCGCCCCGACATTCATCAACTGATTTAGATACCGATCAGCTGGGGGCGCCGAGGCGGTTTTGGCGATCCGTTCAAGTTTGCTGAAGTAGGCATCCAACTCATCGTCAGAGTCCGGGACGGCATCAGCAATCTTACCAAAAGCCGTGCCTTGAGCACGAGCGCCAGCTGACTCGAATATGCCCTGTATCTCTGCAAAAGCTGTCTTTAGGTCGCGAACCCGCAAGGCATGTCCCTCTCTCACGAATCAAGGGGTATGGTCGGCGTGCTCCGATCCTTTGTCCACACCTTGTGCACTTCTAAGCGTGGACAACAGGCTCTCAAGATCAGCTTTCTCCAGGGGCTTGATCGCTTCTCTAAACTTGCGCAGCAACTCCGCCCGGCCCGTCGAGCCGTTGGTTTCGTACACCTGCACGAGGTGATCGAGTGTCGCCAACACCTGCTTTGTTTTCATTTAGCACCTTTAACAACTCGTCACCTAGCGCGTCAAAAGCCTGACGCACACCACGGTCTTTCAAGTAGGCAATGTCATTTCCGGCTGCTTGCGTAAGCGCTCGGAAGTGCCGGAGCCGTGCATTGAAAATTCGCGAGCCCGGCCAGTTCGTGAGGGCCATTTTGGCTTCCGCCATAGCAGCCTGTTCGGGGTCAGTCAGCCGTGACCCCTCCGTCAAAGTTGCCACAATTCCAACGCTGGCGAGCCCAGGATTTAAAGACCGGAATGATGCATTGGTACGAGCAAGAAATGAGGCCGCTGCATCTACAGACAGGCTGTCTAGGACGGTCGGCACAATTAAAGCGTGGCTGGCGCAAATCGCGTTAATTGCTCCGGTGCTGGCCCTAGGTGGTGCGTCTACCAGTACGTAGTCAAAATCGCTTTGCACTTCATCGCTGAGCACAAGATGCGCGAGCCGATAGCGCACATCGTCGGGACTGTCTCCTAGCAACCAGTTCAACATCATACGGAACTCGAAGCCGTCGAACGTCTGGCCCGAGGTTATCAACCGAGTGCCCCGTAGAGTGGCGCCAAGGTCGTGCCCAAGCTCCGCTAGTTCCCGGCCGTTGATCTTACCGCCAATTACTCTGTCAGCCTTGATAAATGAACCAAGTGGAATGCGTGAACCAAGCACAAGTGTTCTGGTCAGCGAACCTTGATAGTCAAAATCTATCACGAGCACCCGCTTGCCACGATTGGCAAGGTAAGCCGCCAGCCCTGTTACAATTGTGGTCTTGCCTACGCCCCCTTTGTAATTGATGACCGTCACCACCTTTGTCTTGCTGTTGGCCATACGGGCTGCAAAATCAGCTGGCGGCTGGGCCTGACGGAGCTGCCAAAGGCTCTGGTCGTCGGCAGTGATCGAGGCGCGCAACTCGTCCAAACGCGCTAGCTGGCAGCGCAGTTCTTCGATCGTTTTGGCCGCATCTGGGTTCGCGTGAGCTTTAAGGTCTTGGTCAAGGCTTATGACCTGTCCTCGCAGCTCTTTGATTTGCTCGTTCAAGCGGTCAATTTTCCGAGCTTGCCGATCATTTTCGTCAGCATAACTCGTTGATAAATTGACGGATGCGGTCAATTCCCGTTCGAGCTTATCTTTGCCGTGCTTATGCAGCAGATGGGCTATCGTCCACGCTGCCGTTGCTCCCGTACCTAAGGCTGCACTCAAAATACCGAGTGTCTCAACTGTAAGGGGAATGCCTTCCAACGCCATACTAACCCTCGCCACTCAAAATACAGACATCCGGGGGAACACCTAGTGGATGTCAGAGTATAAGGTCCTCAATTAATTTCGCAATCACAGTCCATCCAAGGTCATGCGACAGGAAATTTGCCGACTTCGTTTGCATAACCCTTCACAAGCATAGCCACCGCGCGCTCGTCAGAAAATGCATCATTCTCCGCTGCTGAGGCTGCAGACTTGCCCATCATCCCAAACCAGCGGCCAAGCGCCCGACCACATCCTGCACCTCCGGCATCCAACGCCTTGTCCTCCCCGCCAGCTAGTCCTTCTCTTGCCAAAATCTCACTAGCGACTAGTTGCGTGCCAGGGGACGATACCAGCCCCTTCACGGAGGGATGCAGCCGAATAGATTGAATAATGCTGAGCTCCTGGCACGCAACTTCCCAAGTAACGTCCAGCACTCCGGCCTAGTGCGGCGCCCCGTTGCGCTCAAAATACTTTCTACAAAAGCCAACAAAGGCTCTGTGCGAGTCCTTGGGTGCATCGAGGCCACCGTCCGCCATCCACCGCCGCCACTTGTCTTCGAGAAGATAGACATCCCAGCCCGGCGCCACTTGCTTGGCGTCATGATAGGCTTCTGGATCTAAGCTGGCGTGCCCCTTCGCTTCGATCAACTCCACCTTCTCCAAGCCCTTCCGCGATTTAAAGATTACCATGTCCTTCTCATCGAGCTGTACCTGGTAGTCAGGCAGATGGTTCTTTTCCATCAACTCACGGATGTTGAACCGAAACTTGCGCAGTGTGTCGGCTGTTCCGCACTTCTTGCGCAGCAAGTCCAGGCTGATCTTCCAGCTCATCTGTGCACCGCAGTGCTTCCGCGCGATTTCGTAGATCCGGCGCTCGATGGGTTTACGCAGGCGGAAGTAATCAGCATGCAGGGTCAGCACCTCCTGTGCTTCGACCGCGCGGAAGAACCAGTCGGACAGTTTGATCCTTAGCTCCGAGATCCGCCCCGATTTGGGGTCGCGGGCGACACTGGCACTGTCGACTAGGCTAAAGATGTGGCGCTCTTCCCGGCCGGCGGTCTTCACGTTGGTTTGGACCTGTGTTCCCTGCAAGCGCCCCAGGGCCTCCGACAGCAATTCATAGTCACGCCCGCCCGTATGGCGGTTTGTGAAGACGAGGACGTCACGCGCTGTCAGCAAGAGTTCCTGAGAGATAGGTCGTCCCTGCTTACGAGCGGCCATCAACTGGCTAGTTGCGAAGATGAGAATGTCTTTGTCGTAGATGGTAGCGAGCCCCTTCACGCTTGGCACGACTTCCAACCAGGTGTTGCCGTTTTCATAGCGACGAATGCGGCGGTCAGGCTTGGTGGTGAGCGCGAAGAACGGATGTTCCATTGAGGCCATGTCGTCTTTCAAGACGGCATCAGCCACATCACATAAAAACAATTCACGTTGAGGATGGCGCACTGGAAGGAGCGCATCTGCGCTTTCTTCGGGAAGTGTGGACACAGCCACATCGTCGAGCGGCACCATGATGAATTGTTCGGGATATCGCGGACACTGTCAACATCGATCGTGATATCGCGAACGTTCCAGATCATTTTCGTGACTTCGCGGACAGCAGTCTTGTTGTTCGGGATATCGCGAACACTTCGCGGACCATCGGGACATCAAGAACATTCCGCAGAAGTTCGTGATATCAAGTACGCGGTGAGGTCCGTAAGTGCGAGCTAGAATCCGATCCGCTAAAGCCGCGCAGACCGCTCCCTCGATCGATTGTGCTGTTTCCTCCTCGTGAAAACACCCGATGCAGGTTTCGAAGAGATTGCTTGCCGCTTGTGACTGGCTTCGTGACTTCACGAACAAACGTCACGAAATGCTGCGCTTTTGAACCATCGGCGCTCTGGGGATAACTCCTGCCCCCCTTCGGGACATCGCGAACACTTGGCGGGGATTTGAGAACGGATGTTCGGGACATCGTGGACGCCTGGGGATAAGTCATCCAAGCATTCTGCCGCTTCCCCAGCATTCTTCCACGCCTTAACACTTCTACTAACAATAGAGATTTAACACACACTCCAATCGGCACACCTCAAGCGCTCTCTCCAGAAGGCCCACAATCAGATAAGAAAAGAAGAGGCCTAAAGAGGTCAGAGTGGTTGTGAGATCGTACTCAACCGATCGTCCAATCCCTCAAGCTCTCGTCTCGGGAAAATTCTATCTCTCGTCTCAATGGACGGCCTACGGCCGGTTTTATGGGAGAACAGTTTTCTGGATCAACAGACTTCCACGCAACCAGTGATGTGGAGGTCTGGTGTTCTGAATTCCCAGAGAACCATATCTCCAGAGTTCTGGCTTTTGAAATGGACCGCTGACCATCGCTTCAATCGCTCCGCTCAACCACACATCTGGACGTCTGGAGATACAGATGTCTGGACCTACGGTGTCACATAAATACACATCCCCATAGCATCAGATGCCTGTATTTTAGGCGATCTGGTTGACCAGACTTCGGGTGTGACTCACGCTACATCCATGAGCACCAACCCACACCCGACACGCGCCACCATCATCGCCTTCGCCAGCCCAAAGGGCGGCGTAGGAAAGTCCACTTCATGCGCCGCGCTGGCCGCATCGCTCGCCAAACGCGGCCACCAAGTGATTGTGCTCGACCTCGACCAGAACCGCACGCTCGAACAGTGGTCGCAGCGCTTTCCAGCAGAGCTCAAATCGATCTCAATCCGGGGAGTAGAGGAGGGGGCTCTGATCGAAACGATTGAGAAGCTCTATCACCAGAACGCCTACGTGCTCGTCGACGTGGCGGGAGCCTTCCACAAAACCACCATCGCCGCGGCAACACTGGCTGACCTCACCATCACCCCATCACGTTTGTCGGCACCCGACATCATCGAAGCGGTCAAGCTCAACCAACAGATCCGTCAGCTGGGCGCGAAGATCGGCAAGCCGATTGACCACCGGCTGCTGCTCAACGGCGTGTCACCGATTTGGCCAACGTATCAGCGTGCCGCCCTGGTTGAGGTCGAGCGCTCGGGCATTCCCAGCTTCCAAACCATCATTCACGACCGCGCGCCGTACGCCGAGATGTTCCTCACCGGCCAGCCACCGCACTTTGCCGACCAAACGCGGGAGCCGGTGATCAAAGCCGTCGCGCAGATCGAAGCGCTGACCAACGAGGTGCTTGCCGCTCTCAGTGGCACCATCAGCGAACAGGAGGCCGCGTAATGTCCAAGCCCCGCACCATCATTCCAATCCAGGCGATCGACTTCGGCGCGGCACGGCGCACGGTTGAAGAGTTCTCAGCCGAACGGAATATCCCAACTCACGTTTACCCCAGCACGGCGCCTGCCAGCGAGCATACTGGCAAGAGCAGGGGAGGGGCCACACCGGCGCCAACACCCCGCGCGCCATCCCGCAAATTCACAGTCGAGTTACCGGATTACGTTATCGACGCCATCCAAGCCCGCACCTACCAAAGCAAACCCAAGCGCACCGCCCGCTATGTGGTGCTGGAAGGCTTTCGGGCACTTGGTATTGACGTCGATGACGCCGACATGGTTCTTGATGGTCGGCGAACTTCTGATCATTGATAGGTCTGGAAGTCTGGAGATACAGGGATCTGTACTTCTGCTACGCTTAGTGCTGCAATCGTTTTTCAGAGTATGTGTCTTGTCCAGATGCAAAGTTATTGTCACAACCTTGGACGATCACGACCGACGCTTGGTCGCCAAAAATTCAAATCTCGTTTCCACGCAAGCATTCGCGTTCGGGGAGTTAGAAGACTCCGATATAGTGGAGCTTCGAGCAGCGGGTTTGATCGTGGAGCCGCTGGATCGTCGAGATGACATTCCTGGAAAAGACGATGAACCGCAGTGGAGTTTATGGCACTACTTAAAGGAGGTGTTCGGAGGCGGCGATAGCACAGTTGCAAGCGATCCGCAGTCCGCTCGGCTTCCCAACGTTGCATTCGGTCACGGCAACAAGCCAAAGAGCATCCCGAAAATCAGCTCGAAACAAACCTACAATTGCCTACTGACAATCAAGGGCCCACTCATCGATGAGTGGCGACAGCAATTGGAGCGGGCCGGTGCCTCGGTGGTCGAGCGCGAAGCTGAGAACACCTTCATTGCCCGCTGCCAGGCCTATCGATTGGACGGGGTCAGAGCGCTTGAATTTGTCGCAAGCATGGAAATTTTTACAGCTCACATGACGCAAAAGCGGTGGTCCGCCAAGACGCTCAAAGCGGATCCTGTTGCCGACGACGATCAACCTAAGGAATGGAACATTCGGCTGCAAAGTGCTGACGACTTCAACCGGGTGATGAAGTGGTTAATAAACGAAAAGATTGCCATCACCAGCACCGCGAAGAATAAGCGCAAAATCCGGGTGCGTGGCCCCGACCCGTCCAGCAAGATAGATGATGCGCTGCATCATCAAGCAATCATGGAGATCGAAGAACATGTTGATCCCATCACGTGCAATGATCAAGCACATGCCGTGATCGGGCTGACGACAAACACTCCTAACTTTGCGGCTGAACTGCTTCTCACCGGCAAAAACCAGACGGTCGGAATCGCGGATACGGGAATAGACCACACGCACCCAGACTTTGACGCGTCACGCATTGTCAGCTTGATCGCTCTGGGTCGGCCTGACGAAACGAGCGATCCGTCAGGTCACGGCACGCATGTCGCGGGCACGCTTCTGGGCAGTGGCGCTGCTTCAAATGGACAGTATCGCGGCGTAGCGCCGGCTGCCAAGCTCGTTTTCCAGTCTTTGCTAGGCAGCACAAACGGGCTTTCCGGCTTGCCCGCCGATATAGGCGAGCTTTTCCAGGCGGCGTACGACAATGGCGCGCGCATCCATAACAATAGCTGGGGCTCGAGTTATGGCGACGGCTTTGAGGCGTTCTACAGATTCAATTCGCGTGACCTGGATGAGTTCGTCGATCAGCGCCGCGATATGTTGATCGTTGTTGCCGCGGGAAACGCTGGCAGCGCCGTGACCAGTAATAATCCGAATTTGCAGCCAGGCTTCGTGGACTGGTCGTCCATGCTGACGCCAGCAACCGCAAAAAATGCTTTGACGGTCGGCGCAAGCCGAGGTCCGCGAACGGAAGGCGGCTGGAGCCAGCGGTCGTGGGGTGAGTGTTGGAACCGGCTAAACGTTGAACCTATCGGAGCTGAAAAGATATCTGGCGATACCGAAGAACTTGCAGGGTTCTCGAGCCGGGGACCATGCTCTGGTAATCGCATCAAGCCTGACGTCGTGGCACCAGGCACCGACATCATTTCTGTACGATCAGCTCAGGCAAAAGATTCACAATTTTGGGGCCTCCACCCCGACAACAGCAAGTATGCCTACATGGGAGGGACCAGCATGGCGACGCCACTGGTCGCCGGCTGTGCCGCCCTCGTGCGCGAATACTACCAGCAGATGCGGGGGATTGACCCTAGCGCAGCGCTACTCAAGGCCACGCTCATCAATGGGACCAAATGGCTCAGCGGGCGGAGCGCCGCCGCCGATCAACATATGATCGCCAACAATCACCAGGGCTTCGGATGCGTCGACATGCGTACCACGCTGCCGAGTGCGCCGGACGCAGCAATGCGGCTCACATTTTCCGATGGCTGGAAGGACGAGAAGCTCTTGTTGCGGACTGGATCTACCGCGAGCTTTCTCTTCAAACTCGAAGGAGGGCTTCCGCTTCGGGTGTGCTTGACGTGGACGGACCCTCCAGGTCCCGGTCTCCAAAACGTGCTCGGTCTGCGTCTGGAACACCAGGAAACTGGGCGCCGCTATTACGGAAACCAGGACACCGCAAAACAGGCAAAGCGGTTCGATCGGGATAACAACGTCCAGATCATCCGCCTTCCCGACGCGCCCCCTGGCGACTACGTCATTTCGATCGTCGCGCTGAACCTTCTTCGGCCCGGACAGGACTTTGCGCTCGTCGTGCTCGGCGCTCTCGATCAGCAAGTACCTCCCGGCGGCCAATTGAATCGCATCTCATGAAGGTTCGCCCCCCAAAGACGAGGAGCACTCAATGCCAATGCCACCCGGTCCCTTCCGCCAAATCGCGATGAGCAATGGCGGCACCGCTCCGTTCTATATGCTCACGTTCGACGAGGACGGCATTTGCACAGCGCCCTCGACGCTCACGACAATGCTCAACGATGCCGGCCACGCAGGCTACTCCCATATCTTCATATTTTCGCATGGTTGGAACAATGACTTTGAGACAGCGCTTGGGCGATATCTGGATTTCATCAAGAGCTTCCAGTTGGTCATGGAGCGTGGTGGACCGCTATCTAAGCCAAACTTTAAGCCACTACTCGTCGGCATAAATTGGCCAAGCATTGATTTGCTGTTCCCTTGGGAGAGGCCTCCGCAAATTCAATCCGCTAATCCTCAGCAGCTCGATGCCCAAGATTATGTTGCCAGTAACGAAGAGGCGGAGGTACAGCTCGTCGCACGACTCTTGCCCGCTGACCAACGTGCGATGTTCTACAAGATTTCGGGATCGCGATCGCCGATGACTGAGATGCAGGCAGATGCGCTAGCGGGCTTGCTTCTCCCGCTCTATACGGCGGAAGCGGATTCAATGGAGCCGGCGGAGACGCCGTCGGAAAAGTCCGATCTCATTCATTTTTGGCGGACAGTCGTTGGCCCAGCGAAGGAGGCAGACGCCTTGGCGTCAGGTGCTGCCGCGCCTTTAGGTTTGCTGGATCTGCTGCCCGATCCGCGTGATGCTATCCGGGTCTTTAGCGTTTGGAAGATGAAGGATCGGGCCGGCAAGGTTGGCGCTTCGGGCGTGCGCGATATGCTGCGAGTGCTCCTGTCGGCGACCCAAGCGAAATGCCACCTTATTGGTCACTCCTTCGGCTGCAAAGTCGTCCTCTCAGCCGCCGGCTACGGTGAGCCGCTGCCGCGCCCGGTCACCTCAGCGCTACTCTTGCAGCCGGCGATCAATGGTTTCTGCTTCTCAAAAAATGCGGACGGCAATGGGCTGGCTGGCGGATATCGCATGGTTCTTGAGCGCATACAGCAGCCAATTCTCTCGACGTTCAGTAGCCACGACATGCCGCTGACAAAATTCTTCCACCTTGCGCTATGGCGGAAATCAGATCTGGGAGAGATCAAGATCGCGCGCGCGGGCGAGCCGCCCAGCCGCTATGCGGCGCTCGGCGGTTTCGGGCCGCAGGGCTGCTCACCGGCCGAGGCCCACGTCATCGACATTATGAAATCCGGCCAAGCCTACAAACTTTCAGGCCCCGATGCGCCGAGAATCTTCGGTCTTCGCAGCGACAGCGCGATCGATGGACATGGCGGCGTCGTCAATCCTGCAACCGCTTGGGCTCTCTATTGCCAAGTCACAGCCTAACGCCGCCGGCGCCTCAGATCGCCACTGGTTTGCCGGTGAACCGCTCCGTGTAAACAAGCGCGGCGAATATGACGATTCCGAGCACAATTCCTACCGGCAGTCCGTAGGCCAAACCGCCAAGCAACAGGGTTGGCCAATGTTGCGGATTGTTGGTCATGAACGTCGTCACCGCATCCACAACCCCGATGAGATAAAGCGGACCAAAAATGGCTGCGGCAGCAGCGGCGCCATAAACCAGTGCTAGTATCGCGGCCTTCGCTCCGCCCTGCAAACGGTTGCGATCCAAACGCTCGAAATCGAAATTGACAATCGAGAACACTAGAAAGGCGGCGCCTATGACGCAACCCGGCAATAGATAGTCTGGAGTGAGTTCTGGGCGCGACTTGAGGCCGAAATAGAGAGTAATGAACGGCGCAGCGACCGCTCCAGTGAACATGCCGCCAACGGTGGTTCCGAACAACCGCATCTTGAGCTTGTCCGTTACCGGGAAGGCTAGTCTTCCAATAGTCGACCTGGACAGAAACAGAGTGACGAATCCGAGTAATGACGCCGTCAAAATTGTCGTCACGGTAATCTCGAGCATCACTTTGCCCAAGGGTTCCAGCGGATCGCATTGCCGCTGCAAGCAATAACGCGTTCCGTCCAGGGCCGACCAGTGGCGATGGTAAGAAATACTGATGACGTACGCGCAAAGGAACGACCCGATGTAGCCGCCGAGGACCCCCTTTTGCAAAGAACTGTAGAAGTGGTTGCGCCAATCATCGGCCGTCCGGAGCTCGGTCACATGCACTTGTGCGTCGACGCCACGAACACGTGAGTATGCCGTCTGCATGCCAAAGAGCAGAACGCCCAGCGAGATCAGCGGTAGCGTCGCACTCAGAAGGAGCGTTGACATATCAGCCTGAGCCCATAACAGCAGCGAATAGGGCGCGATGGATAGGATCAAAGCAAAAAGAGCCATAGCCGTACCCATAAACAGTAGTAATGAGCCAGGATTGAAGAAGAATGGCCGAAGCAGCGATTCGTTGTTCCAAGGAACCTGCTGGGCACTGTCATCTGTCTCGTCTTTGGTCGCCTCCATCACCTGTTTGCGCACCCGCGCGGTCATGGTCCAGATCGGCAGATCGACAGCATCCAGATGCTCGACAATTGCTTTGGTGAATGGACTGAGACCATCAGGGCCTGCAACGGCCACCTGACCAGGCGCCGCTGCAAACGCAATGAACGTATTGTCAGCAGCATTCATTGCAGCAAGTCCAAAAGAGGGCGTCACCTCCTTCGTCACTTCTGTACCTTCGGACACGACAACGCGCTTCGTTATTCTCTTCGACTCCATCTCTTCCTTGATGTGCGGATCGGATCGGCATGCATCGAGAATGACAATTCGGACTTTGGAAATAGGCGTGATCTCATTGATGAGTGTTTGAACACTCTCAAGCTTCCATGCTTCCACGGGCGCTTTCGGGTTGAAGTCGATGGGCACGGCGAAGTTCTCGCCATCGACCTCAAGCCCATGGCCCGAAAAGTAGAAAAGCGCCTCGTCAGCTGGCGCTTCTTGCAGCTCGGCGATGAACTTGGCAAAAGCTTCCTTGAGCAGCGCGTGGTTGCAGTCAAGTACGGAAGTTACATCCCAACGCAGTTTGTCGAGTGCCGAATAGATGGCAGCTGCATCGGCCACGGGTGGCCCGAGTTTAAGATCGCCATCATAAGCGCTGTTCCCGATAACAAGCGCAACCTTTCTGCTTCCTGAGTACATGGAGTTGCCCCAATGATGACTGATCACCTGCCTAAGCGCTGGCATCGTCGCCGACTTTGAACGCCTTCTTGTCGAGCTCTGCCGCAACAAGGCTATCGAACATATCCGTGGTCATGGCCCCGTTGGCTGTGGTGTTCCGATGAGAACCGAAGTGCCACCAATTGATACCCCAGACGCGGTCCCACCCGCTAAACGCACTTAAAAACGCACGCATCTTGTCCTCCGCGATGGACTGAGACACCGGGCGCTCAGGAAATCCTTCCCAGTAGGCCTGCCCCGTCAGAACCAACGGCTTGTCTCCAACTATGTGTTGCCACCAATCGAGGCACAAGTCGGCATAAGATGCTGGCTTATTTAAATCGCGTTGCTGGTCGTAAGGCCGGCTCGGACTCGGCGGCAGATTTTGCGGCTTGAGCATGCTGGCTGAAGGGTAGTTCTGCCAGTAGATCTGGGGGGCGAAACCCTCCACATGCGGTGCCGCCGCCTGCATGAGCTCCGGATGCTTCACCTTGATGTAGGGGTAGCTGGACACGAGGATCTGCGCATCAGGCGGCAAGTTGTCCCGAAGCTGCAGTAGAAACAGCGCGACCTTGTTTTTCGTCCACTGAGAGTCGTGTTCGTCTTGCTCGATATCCGCGACGTAGTGGATGAGACCATACTTCTTGACGAGATCCGCGGTCGCACGTGCATCCGCCCGCGGATCTACACCGGCGTCGAAACCCCATCCAGCGACTGCAATACCGGCTTCAAGCAGGGCATCAATAATCCTGCGGGTCGGCACTTCCGGCTCAGGACGCATCCTGTAATCGTGCAACCGAACCCAGGCGTGAGACATCCCTGCTTCGCGAAGCGCGGCTACGAACGCACCAGCATCACGATTGAACTTTCTGAGTGTCTCGTCGGCGAGATAGATGAAAGTGCCGTGACCCCGAAACGCATTGGTCAACATGCGGCTCTCCCTTGAGGTCGATCGGTGCGAGACTATTCGCACAAAATGTTGTCAACAAGCTGATAGTGACTTCGTCACCCTCTAGGTGTCGCCGGCATCGCATCAAATACTGCCAGTAGGCATCTCCAGAATGGCTTGCAGTCACCCTTCAAGTTTATTTATTACTCTACGCTCTGGATGTTATGCCGAGAGAGCTGATCCCGATTGATCGGATTGGTGCAAATTACCTTTTGACAATTCCTCCTGCCCGCAACTTTTTTCGCTGCCTTCCTGCACGGCCAAAGCAATAACATATTGCCGGTACCGGAGTTGCCTAATGCCACTGGCAGATAACTTCAACGCAGACATTCTCAAAGCCGTCGAGACTGTAGATGCGATCTGGAGGGGTAAGGGCTATGATATCAACAGTTACTTCACTCACGACCTTGCATACGGTCCGGACTGCTGCGTGAAGGCCAACCATGCGCCACTTACGATGTGCGTTGCAGCGGTAAGCGAAATCATAATTGAAGCGTTGAATTCCTATTACCAGCAGACCGGAGACGGAACACCGTTCCAGAAGCTGCTCTTGAGATCCTGGCGGGGTGGGAGCAGGCGAGATATCCGGGCTCATATCTTTATGTACGATGGTGTGAGCAGCCACGGTACTGCTCATGCCTTGGAGACATTTGGCATCGGGGTGCGCACGCTATTTTCCGATCTGCAGCCTGGCTCTTTCATCAACTTCAACCGAACTAACGGTTCAGGTCACGCATGCATTTTCTTGGGTTTCCTCAACAAGCATGGCGATATCCTGCCGGAACATGACGCCTCCGTGATGGGCTACAAATATTATTCGGCCCAGGGCAAAGGCTTTCCTGACGCCGGATTTGGATACAGGTGGGCCTTTTTCGACGGCAACTGCCCGCAACCGTTGTCAGGTGGCCGCCGCCGGGATTGCGGCGTGATTCAAAGTAGTCAGTCCAAGCTGTTCTGCTGTGGGCATTTGCTTCACCCCGCGAAATGGCCGGAAGCGGACGCCATCCGTGAGAGCGTCGAAAAGGAAATGCTCATCCGCATGGGGGCCAGCGACTCGTCCGACATCGCACCCTGGGATTCAGAGCTTCCAGCGCCCGACTTGTCACGCTTTGACGGCGTGACGACGGACTAGGGAGAGGAATTTTACTCTTTAAATTGCACACCCTAGGAGGACTCGATGCGGGAACTGGATCATCAACATGAAACTGAGTTCGAGTGTGAGGCGCCCGAGGACTATACACCTCTCGATGCTCCCCTAGTCCGACCAGAAGACTTGCTGGAGCTTGATGCTGTCGAAGAGCCCCCGGTCACAGCTGAGCTCACGTTCCCAGTAGAAGGACTTTTCAGCTACTACACCCCGGAGCGCAAATTCGCTATCAAGCCGGTCGCCGATGCACTGCGGGAGGCCGGACGCATCTGGGAAGCGCGAGGCAAACAGCCATCTGTTGGTATCGGCGACATCAGTAGAAAAGGCGGTGGGCAGCTCTCAGGTCACGCTTCTCACCGGAAGGGGGTCGATGTCGATCTGCGGCCGTTGATGCGAAACAATCTCACGGGACCCGTGACACACCATGCTGAAAACTACTCCCGCGAACTGACCCAGGAGTGGGTGGATATTTTGCACGGGAACGGTGTGTTGGCCATCAAGTTTATCTTCTTCAATGACTCGGCCGTGGCGAATGTTTCGAAATGGCCCCATCACGACAATCACCTGCATGTCCGATTCTATTTCCCTGGAGAACGTCAGTCCTTGCCCACGATTGCGGCCGGCGACTCACATCCAGCGGTCAGAGACGTGCAGCGGAGGCTGAATTTTTGGATTGTTGCTGCCAAACCTGCAGGCATTACCCCGCTGTCGGTTGATGGCCGGTTCGGTACGGTCTCGGCTGAGGCAACCAGAGCTTTTCAAACGGCCCATGGGTTAGCCGCAAGTGGGAGGGTGACACGCGGCGGAACATGGGAGGCGTTGCCAAAGGCACCACTTGCTGCCGCATCATCTTGATCTCGGTTTAGACCAGCTCTCGCGCAGTTAGTTCAAGGAGTACCACTTATGAATGACCATACTCTCTACAACGACGATGACGTCGGCTTAAGCCTGCCGCAACACGGAAGTGAAGTGTTGCAATCCGAAATCACCGCGACGGTGCCCCAGGATGATCAGCTCGAGTCGAACCGGGAGGAAGACGACAGCGGCGTCAAGCTTTGGTACCCAGACGCCGACCGTTCGGTCTCGATGGTCGTGCGAGGCAACTATGGGCAGGGCTATCCCGTGGGTGCCGTCGTGCACTTCACAGCAGGTCGCAGTGAGCGCGGCGACAGAGATGCCGAACAGACCATGACGAATGGCAGAAGCGATGGCTACCTGTACTTCTGCATGTCGGCAACCGGCAAAGTCTATCAGCCAGCGCCGTTGAACAAGTGGGGATCGCACTGCGGCGCGAGTTCTTATCCAGGTCTTGGCACCAGCTTAGCCAACAAGCTGACGGGAATCGAGATTTGCCGGGCGGGCTGGTGCGAACAAACCGACCAAGGATTTGCTCCGTGGTGGAACGAAGAGTACCCGCCGGGCAGCCCCAAGCGCACCTTCTACAGCGAAGCTGAAATGCGCAAGGTGACCAAACAGAAGAACATCACAAAAGCTGGATACTATCACGCGTACACGGCTCAACAGGAAGCCAGCTTGCATAAGCTGCTGCTGTGGCTGCACTTGAACAATCCGGCTGTGTTCAAGATCGCCAACATCGTCGGCCATGATGAAATCTCGCCAGACCGCAAGAACGACCCTGGTGGCGCACTTTCTGAGTTCATGGACGACTTGCGAGTGAGAATTGCGCGAATGGCAGCTGAAGCTGTCGCTTGAAGAACGGCCTGTTGCTGGGAGTACGATCTTATGGGGCTTCGAGAGTATTTCAACGTCAGCATTGCGCAGCCGGAAGATCGGACGCAGCTCGAAACGGCAGACGCGGATGTGGCTCCCAGCGGGCAAACCATACGAGAAGGTGCATTTGTCACCGAACAGTCCTTCTTCTCATTCACCGGCATGACAGGATTGATCTGGCTCACGATGTCCGTGTTGCGGCATCTGGGCGTGGAAAGCCGCTTCACCGGCGTCATTCTCGCGCTGATGGCCGGCGCATTCCTCTGCTACCTTCACGAGACGGATCCCAACCGGCCCAAGGACGGACGAAAGCCCGTGCGCCTCGCCGTGGCGTTTGCCAACACAATGCAACTGTATGCTGCTGTCGAAGGCATTCAGGTGGTAACTGCTACGTGATGCGAAGCTGATGAGCACACCCGTGTGAACCGAGGAGTAGGCCGTGACAACTAACGCAGGAGCCCCATCCGGTCGACGTCAAGCCCGCAAGGTCCGCCTTCGAGTGGAATTGTCTGGCGCATTTCCTGCCTCGTCCATGCCGACACCAGTGACGATCCGTGAACCCTCGACTCGCATGGTTGCCGAGGGCTTCGTTGGCCAGGAGCTCTCGGTAGACCCTGGCGAATACTTCGTCGTTGCACAATTGCCTGACGGTGCAACCCACATCGAACATGTCCAAGTCTCTGAGAGCACCGGCGACATCCAATTGTCGCAGCCGGAAACTCCCGCGGCGTCGGACAGTATGCCGGATGCAGGTGTCGAACGGACCGAAGCAAGCGTGTCCCCCGCTGCTGCGCAGCGCGACATGCCGCAAGACGACATCGATGCTCGTCCTCTAGCCGGACTGGCGACATTGGCGAACGCGCCGGGCGAAGACTCGAGTGCTCAATTTGCCCGCAAGTATCGCGCAGTCCGTTCCGCCGTGCAGCCGTTTTCCTCGGATAAAGTCAGCACTCGCAACGCAGGTCAGATTATCCGGCTATCCCCGATTGGAGAGATTGTAGAGCGCGCTGCCGCAGTCGAACTTCGTTACGAAGACAACAGACTCGGATCCATCAAGGTACGTGGTGCCAACCAGGCTGGTCACTTCGCGATCCTTAAAAAAGGGATCCTCTCCAAAACGCACAAAGTTGCCATAGCCGTACCTGCCGATAACTCCAGCAACATTGAATTCATCGTCCCGGAGGAAGAGGACCGGCTGCTCATTGCTATCCTCAACAATAAGCGTGCAAACGCCCTGCTGAGCTATCTCGTGCAGCAGTCCTACGACAGGGTAGCTGACTATTCCGACGACTCAGAAGCGAAGTTCCGCGACTTGCTGAGAAGTAAAATGACGGACCCGATAGGCGCTGTGATCGGCGGCTATGGTCTGCTCTCACTGAACCGTCTCAGTCCACTCGACCGGTGGTCGCAGAACCTAATTGCGGCTGCGCCCTGGCTACCGGACAGCTACGTCATTCACGGTGAGACCCACGCAAGACTGGGCAAGCACGACATCGCCGCCAGAGCCTTTCATGAACTGTCACAATGCGGAATTCCAATTTTTTCGCCCGGTCTCTCGTACGCGGAATCACGCGTGCGATTGTATGTTGGACATGGGCTTCCAGACAAAGATTCAGCCCACGATATGGCCGTCTGGCTCGACGGCGTTTGCGTCAATGTCATCAAACGCCTGAAGGTTGGAGAAGTCCTCACGACAATCATCGACCCAAAGAGCGCAAGTCCGAGCAAGTGACGTTATCAAGGAGGAAGAACCATGGCGAACGATGCGCTTGAAGATATCGATGGCATGCGCTCATCCGGAAAAGTGAAGGAGGGATGGATTCGCGGCGTCAGCAAGCAACTGATCAAAGTCCGCTATGAGGAAATCGATGGATACGCGCGTTGCGAGGGATGCATCGTGCTCGGCACAAGCGCCGAGATGACTCTTCTGAACAAGGTGGTCCGCGAAAACCCGAACCTTGCGACGAACCTGGATTTTGAAAGTTTTGGCGTAGGCATCAGCGGCCAATACTTCCGCTGGAAAGACGGAGTGATCCCTTACCGAGTGCGCAACGACTTGCCGCAAAAGAATCGCGTCCATGACGCGATCGCCCATTGGCGGCAGCGGACCAAGCTCACATTCGTCGAACGCACTGCACTCAATGCCACCGAGTTCCCGGACTATATCACTTTCGTCCCTGATGCGGGCTGTGCCGCACAGGTGGGCCGGCAAGGTGGCGAGCAGTTCGTTTGGCTCGGACCCAATTGTACGGCGGGCAATACGATACATGAGATCGGGCATGCTGTGGGCCTCTGGCACGAGCAAAGCCGCGAAGACCGCGATAGCTTCGTCGATATCCGATTCGAGAACATCATGACGGACCGCGCACACAACTTCGATCAGCACATCAGCGACGGCGATGATTTCAACGCTTACGATTTCGGCTCGATCATGCACTATCCGCGCAATGCATTTTCCAAGAATGGCTCCGACACTATTGTTCCCAAGAGCGGCGCGGAAATCGGCCAGAGGACAGCGTTGAGCGATGGCGACGTCGCCGCAGTGCATAAGATGTACGAGCTTTAAAAGGTGAGCAGCCGATGCATAAGCACCTCGCCGTCAACAATCTGGACACGCTACAGGACGGACAGCCCGGAACGCATGCATTCATTGTCGGCGTCAGTAACTACGAGTTCCTTCCAGGCAGTGGTGACCCCGTAAATCCAGCAACTTTTTTACTACGCAAGCTTTCGTCGCCGGCGACCAGCGCTTACCTGTTCCACAAGTGGCTTACGGACAGCAAGACGAAGCTTGTCCGGCCGCTTGCAACGTCTCACCTGCTGCTGGCGCCTTCGGATGTTGAACTGGCGGCTCATCCCGGCATGGCGGAGTATGCCGGTGCTACAGTCAGCGATTTTATCCGCGAGATCCGCCAATGGCGTCGGCTGTGCAGCACGAACCGCGACGCTCAGGCCATTTTTTACTTTTGCGGCCACGGCGTACAGGCCCTCGACAGCGATGCGGTACTGCTGCTGCAGGATTTCGGCAACCCGAATGCGGCCCTAGAGAACGGCTGCCTGCGCTTCAGCAACATATTTGACGGCATGGCGCCTCACACGATCCAAGGGCAGGACAGCTGCCGCGACATTGCTCGCGAGCAGATCTATTTCGTTGACGCTTGTCGCGATAACCCTGATCAACTCAAAGGTCTGAGAACCTTTCAAGGCGTGTCGGCTTTCTCGCCGCCCCTAGCCGACGAAGACAACCGTAACGCGCCAGTGTTTTTCGGCACCATCCCTGGTGACAAGTCCTACGGACAAGCCGGCCGCGTTTCAATCTTCACCGGCGCACTGTTGGAAGGATTGCAGCAAGCTTGTGATGGCGAACTTCCTGACGATGCGGGAGCGCCGACTTGGCCGGTGCGGGTTCAATTCCTGCATAAAGTGGTGAAGCGTTTGCTGATGCGCGGCGGTGCCCAGTCGCAGAGGATCGGAAATCTTCAAGGTCTTGTTGGAGATCCTACACTGCACTACCTCCCGCAAGCCCCGGAGATCGATGCGGAAGTCGATATCGCGCCGGCTGACGTTGTGAGAGATGCCACGATCGAAATCGAGGCGATAGCTCAGCAGAAGTGCGTTTGGACAACGACCGCCGAACCACCCCCCCAGTATCCCTACAGGTTCAACATGCGGCTCGGCTTCTACAAGATTCGGGCGTCTCACAAAGACTTCTCAACCTTTGAAGCCACGAAGCTGTTGTTGGCCGACGAGAACGGGTCGAAATTGACGGTGCGCATGAAGCGGCTGCCTGTCGCCGGTGGATGACGAGGTAACTCGATAGAAGCCTCCAGATCAAAGGGCACGATGCATTGGGATATCCTACGTCGGGGTATTCCTGACGTACTGACAGCCGGTCCATACATTGGGGTCAAAGGCGTGACTTGGTCATGGTGCAGGGGATGTTCGCTGATGCCTGCGGAGCAGACTTGTGCTTCTGTCATTCTAACGCGCCTCGCTACGGGCGAGGCCCAAAAAGTACATGCTATCAACTTGATCGCGGGGCCCCGATGCCACCGAGACTTGAAATGCAAAATTTAAACTCGTTGGTCTGTGGAATCTGTCGATCCTACGGACGTTTTTCAAGCGCATCTGAGTTCCAGTTCTTGACTGGCGCGGCTGCAATCCACCGGCGACCGGACGAGCCTTATCGGCTGCTTCTGTTCAAAAGTTGCCATCTGCAGAGAAGCTGTCACGTCGGCTTTGCAGCCCATCGCCGCTTCCGGCAAGCGCTCAAAGTCTGCGACTAGAGGTCGATGCACCAGGACTTCTGAGAAATGCATTCGCAAATCTCCAATGGGAGAAATATCCAAAGTAATAATGTCAGATAAATCATATACTTAAATTCGCATAATCATGATTATGTTAAACAGACAACGGCGAGTAGCTTACAACAGCATGACCGAGCTACATACCCATCTCATCAGCAATGTCATCAATTTCGAACTGCCGGTCCAATACCGTCGGCCTTAAATTCTCTATGCAACCCCCGGAATGCAGAGATTGCAACATTACGTTGCTTCGTTCCCGCCTCTCCGCTTCATCGCGCCGGTGCGAGGTTAGCGCCGCAGCATCCCATTCATCTTCCGGGATAAGCCTAACCGAACCTACAACAGATATTTTCGCAGTATCGTTCATTTCATGCCCCCCCTCGCGTTCACTCACGAATCATAACATGAACCGCCGCAGTGGAGCAGTGTCTCCAACGCTATTATGCCGAATTTATGCACACCGATTACCAAGGGGGAACTATTTAAGCCTCAATCTTGAAAAAGGCTCTTATGCTCGGCGCACCAGAAGGGTATTTCGGGCCATTGGCGGGCGCATCTGAGATCAAAGGTTTTTGATAATAAGGAAGTGTTTTCTCTTGCGCTAATCGGAGTGCTTGTTGCCTCATAGATTCGCACATCAGTCCATCATCAGCGATTAACGATGCATCAATGGTCGTCCTAATTGTTTCGAGCAGACCCAGCGATGAAAGCCGTTTTCTCTCATCATCATCGATGAATACCTGGAGCCGCCACAGTCTCTTGAACCGTTCAATTTGCGCAAGCAGATGTCCGCCAGAAAGAGCATTGCCATGTTCCTTTTCGTACTCGTGGAAGGGTGATACCCAGTTGCCGACCGAAACAGCGACTTCCGCGATTTTTGCTTTTGCCTGTGAACAATACATAGTTAGGCTGCCTGGGGACAAACAGAAGTCTTCTTCCAGAGTTCGCACAAACTCGGCCCGGTTTTTTGCGCAATTACGACTAAGTCCCTCTGAGCCCGCATACAGTGATTTTAGTGTGCGTAATTTATCGGGGCCGAGCTGGTCAACCGTCCAAGTCCGAAGTTCCTTATGGAGGACCCGATTTTTAAGTCGCTTCAGAATCTTCTCAGCGATTAAGAGTACCCGCTTCCTTTCGCTATTCGCAGTAGAGCTTTCAGAGGAAGCAATCCTGATACATTCATCAAGAAGTTGCTCATCGCTCACATGAAGAACACTGCTAATAACGTCTTCCGCAGTTTCGTTTTCCCACAATTCGAATAGCGCTCGGTCAAGCATAGAGGCAGCGGTCACCTTGACACGATGAAACAACACCGTCTCAGCGAGCTCGTAGCGCCATTCAAGCAGCGCCAAGATCGCGGACACGCCATCTGTACGAATTTTAGGGCTGGCACCGAGCGAAATTACAAACTTGTCGTCAGGCGACCTGTCAGCAGCACCTGTTGCAGACGCTTCGGTGCAACCATCGACTCCTGTTCTCCGGATTTCCATGTACTGTAGAATTCGGTCTTCGAAGGTGCGTGGCTTACCTACGTGGTACCAGTCGCGGTAAATGTAATCGAGCAGGTCGGCACAAATAGTGTTTCCAACCATGTTCGTGCAAACGTGAGCACGAATGTCAGAACTTTTCGCGAGGATCTGCGCCTCTTTGCTGAATTTATCCTGGGCAATATCCTTCGGAGTTTTTCGAATTAGTAGACGAACTATTGTTGTGGCCGTCAAACCTTCGCGAGCCAGGTTTTCTGGAACATATTTCGCGTAATTCTGGTCAATAAGTTGGGCCAGTGTCGTCGAAACCTCACTTCCAAACTCATCGCCACCCATACCAAAAATGAGATCAAGCCGGGGGTCGGCATCATGTTGACCGACAAGCCCTAGCTCGTCCTCAATCGTGTGTCCTGCTGCAAGATGCCCAATGTCATGAAGCAGTGCAGCAAGGCGAATAAATCTTGCTTCGGGGTCCGACGGAGCACCAGGAGCCGCCATTCCGCGAGATGCGAGCTTCGACTGGTTGTGAGACACCGCCGCAATCATTCGTTGCGCAATATGAACAGCGCCCAATACATGCTCGATCCGCTTATGTGTAGCGCCTCGGAATACAAGGTGAGCCTGGCCAAGCTGGTTGATTTTGCCCAATCTCTGGAACGCTGGATGATTCGTAACCGCCACTTCTTCAGGATAAAGCCAGACGAAGCCCGTTACTGGTAGAAAAAATTCATGCCTCTCGGCTCTGCTTGACGGAGCAGAACCCTTGGGCAGTCGAGGGAATTTTTCTTGAGTAGCATTGGGGAAGCGATTTAGCTGATCGTCCATTGGATCCACAAAAATGAATGATTGGGCAGCGTGTCCATCGTTGGCAAGACTATCAAACAGTTCAAAAGGTGACAAACAAGTACCTATCGCAGGCTTTGCGGGGCTCACCGCTGTCGCCGTACGTTGTTTAGCACGTCGGCCTCTGGCAAAAAGCTACTAGTGGCCTGCGAGCTTGTAGTCCTGTGCAAAAAAGGGTGATGTATGCCCATGTGAATCGTTCACCCTCCGCAATACCGGCCTGTCACGCGACAGATACATGCCACTCGCGCACGATCCCGTTCATAGCGGTTGTCGAACCAATTAGGTTCATCGCGGCCTCTTCCCACCCATCAGGTCTGCAACCGCACAGGGCCAGTAATTGCCCTTATTATTCCAATCACCCGTCATCAGCAGGTTACGTTCTGGAGTGGGTCGTCCACGCCAGTTCTCCTTGATTTCTTGCAGTCCACACCGAGCGGCAAAGCTGTTGGGTGTCTGAGCCACGGCAGAGCCGCGCCAAGGGGTGTCCCCTGCTTCCGCGCGTGCCGCTTGTGCAGCTGGGCGATGCCCCTCCCCTTGTCTCGGCTCTTGAAGGCCGGTGGCTCCTAGCGTCACCAACAGGCCGCAACGGATGCAGCCTGAGAAACCCAAAGGAGAAAGCCATCATGGCCACCACACAATCCCAAAACCGTAAACCCACCCACGACGTGCTGCACGTAAAGGGCGAAGGCAAAAGCGCCTACTGGACTAAGATCGGCGCTGCCTGGGCGCACGATGACCAAGGCGGGCTCAACCTCTCCCTCGACTTCATGCCTGTCGGCGGCGATGGACGCCTGGTTATCCGGCTGCGCAAAGACAAACCCGTCACACAAGGGGAGGCCCAATAATGACCCTCACCCCCGCCAACCGCAGCGTGCTCGCAACCCTCTACCCCTACGACTTCGTAGGGGTGGCGGACGCCGACCTGGACGACGTGCTCGACCAGTGGTTCGCCCACGATCACTACGCCGACAACCCCGTTTACACATGGACCGACAATGAAAGTCACGACCAATGAGCCTCAAATCCTTCACCATCTCAGCCGGTGTGCTCGATGTCTTCAATCTCGATATCACCGCACCCGATGCCGATACCGCGCTGGAACTTGCTCAAACCGATTGGGCAACCACCAAATCCGCCAACTGGACACCGTGCGGGCCAGTATCCAAGCCGAACTTCCAAGTTGAGCAGGACCGCGACATCCCACCGGAAAACACCAAGACGTATACCGTCGGGTTCTACGTCAACGAGGTCCTGGTTGCTGACGTCCAAGCCACCAGTGAAGTCGAAGCCCTGCGCATCGCACAAGCACGGCGAGACGCCCTTGGTGCCGATGAATGCTTTGAAACCATTCATTCCGAATACTCCGAGATGGACATCCGGGGGGTCCGCTCATGAGCAACCTAAGCTTCACGGTCACGCTGACCGATCTCGCCACCTACCGCCTCACCGTTGCGGCCGGTAACGCCGACGAGGCCAAGCGCATCGCCAAAACAGTGCTCGCCGAGGAAGCCACCACCCTTCCCGACGGCATGACCATCATCAAACGTGAAATCGCCGCCACGGCAGAGCCCGTGCACGATGCATCTCTGCGCCCCTACCGGGTCCACGCCACCTACAAGCTGGACTTTGCGATGACAGTCCCCGCTGCCACTGGCAGCGAAGCTGAACGTCACGCCCGGCGGCTCTACGACGAGAACTGTGGTCCCTACGAGTTTGAGGTCGGCGACGAACGTGTCGGACCGTTTACAGCCGGGGAGGTGCGCTCATGAGCATCCCCACACATCTTCAACTGTTGCTGCCCAGCCAAATGGCAACCCGTGGCATCGTTACCGAAACGGCGCGCGCGTTCCGCATGGGTTCAAAGATCCATCCCAACCGTGCCGCTTACGAGTTCTATCCAACTCCGCCCGAGGCAACACGGGCACTGCTGTCCGCTGAAACCTTCGACGGCCCCATCTGGGAACCCGCTTGTGGCGAAGGCCACATCTCCAAAGTGCTCACGAGCGCCGGCTATGAGGTGACCAGCACGGATCTGGTCGACTATGACTTCGGTGAACCCAAGCGTGACTTCTTGGCGGAGCGCACACCTCTAGCCAAGCACATCATTACCAACCCGCCCTATGGCCGAGGACTAGCCGATGCGTTCGCCAAACACGCCATCGCCCTCACCCGTGAAACAGGTGGAACCGTAGCGATGCTGATGAACCTGTCCGGCCTATGCCATCCCCTGCGCCACGACTTCTACGTGAGCCAACCACCCGCCGTGATCTATTGCCTCGATGAATGCACCTGCTGGCCCTACGGCGACCCTGCACGGGCAACTACGTCCATTGCCAAGCAGCGCTACTGCTGGATTGTGTGGAAGCATGGCCATACCGGTCCCACGGAGATTAAATGGCTCTCCACCCGACCGTTTCGGCCGCGTTAGCGGCTACACGCCGTACTCCGAGGTCGAGCCGAAGCGATACTTGCTAATCCAGGCGTCGAGATCAGCCAGGGTGTAAAGCACTTTGCCCCGGCGCTTGGACCCGACCTTGTAGTAGGTGGGCCCCGAGCCATCGACGCGCATAGCAGCCAGCGTGGCCGGCTTGAGCCGCAGGTACGCTGCCGCCTCTACCGCCGTGATGTATGGCGTACCGCCACTCGGCCGCTGTACCGCCCCGCTCACCGTGACCCTTCCCTTAACCGCCAGTCTTGCTTATCGTTCTAGCAGTTGATGTTCGAGTCCGCACGGGTGCGTGATGACCTCTACCGACGAACTACGCATGCTAGAGCGCGATATCGACGACATGCGGGAGTTAATTAAACTCCACCGGCAGCTGTTGGCCGAGCAATTGGCGCCTCACGGCGCCAGCCCCGATCTCATCGACGAGTTGCTGACATATTGCGACGAATGGGGTGGCGACCACGTGGTCGCCCAATTGGCCGACACGCCTAACCAACTCAACCTCACCGACCTGCCGCCTGCGCGGCTTGACACGGTCGCCAAGTTGCTGACGCAGCTCACCAGCAATAGCATCGACTTTGACCGACTGGTCGTTGCCCGGGAAAGCATCCTCCAGGAAGCCGACCCCACGCGCTCACGCGTGTATCCATGGTTTGGCCGCGAGTTCACGCTCGACGCCACCCGCAAGACCATTCGCTTCATCGACAGCGCGGACGACGATGCCCTGTCAGTGACACCCGTTGCCAATCGGGTTGCCCCTACCATCCAGGCGGGCGCGGCGCCCAGCGTGCAACGTACGCGGCGTCCCGACCGCGATCGCTGATAGCGTTCCCGTAGGCCGAGCTGCACCGAGAGCTCATCAACAGCCGTGTGGGTAACCACCGTCGCATCCCTGGCGCCCATCACCCGCGTTCGTCTATCGTCGCCGCGCAGGAGCAAGCAATGTCTTTGGGCCCAAAAATGGGCTACCAAAGACATCCGCTCATTCGGCCTACGGCCTCAAGAGCTTGCTTGCCCCTCACCGCCGGGGGAGCTCTCGCACGATGCCACCGAAGGGATTTGCAAAGCCTGAGCCCGTCGACCACCGGCTCAAGGTCGGTCTCAGTGCCGCCGACTATGACGCTGTTGCAACCCGTGCCAGCGATGCAGGCATGACAACTGCCGCCTATGTCCGCCAGTTGGTGGCCCATGACATCGGTCGTGCCGCCCCCCCGAAGCCGCGCAACGACGCTTCCACCATGGCCCTGCTGGCAGAAGCCCACCTGGTGGCGATGCAAGTGAAGCGTGTGGGCATCAACGTCAACCAAATGGCCCGCCAGGCCAACACCAGTATGGTGCCCCTCACCATCCCCGAACTCAGGGTGATGCAGGACCAGATTGCAGAGGTCATGGAGGAAGCCATGAAGCTTTTCGCCAAGGTGCTCACCCGTTGATCGGTAAGGTGCCACGGGGTGGGCGAGGGTTCCGGGGGCTCGTCAATTACCTCCTGCACGGCGACCGGCGGCGAGCCGGGACCGCGCGGGTTGCCTGGACTGCCACCCGCAACTTGCTGGTGGACGATCCCGACCAAGCCCCCCTGCTCATGCACATCACCGCCCGCAAATCGGTTCGGGTCACCAAACCGGTCTATCATTTCGTCATCAGCTGGCACCCCCAGGAGCGACCTACCCCTGAGCTGATGCGCGCTATCGCGGATGCAACCTGCGTGGATCTGGCGCTCGACGACTACCAGCGCCTCTACATTGCCCACCACGATACCCTCCATCCCCACGTGCACGTAGTGGTCAACCGGGTGCATCCCGAAACTGGCATCGCCTGGCAAACGTCCCACGATTACCGGCGCATCGAGCAAAGCCTGGCCCGGCAGGCGCTCGTCATGGGGAAGGAGCCCGTACCCGGCCGGCACAACGGTCTGATCACTGCCAGCGCCGCCTCCCGCCGCCAGCGCGACGCCGACTATCAGCAAGCCCGTCGTACCAACCCAAAAAGCCCTAGCCGTGGCCGCATGAGTAGGGAGGAAATTGTGCGGCTCAGGTTGGCACTCGGGCCGGTATTTTCCTCCGCGCGGGGGTGGTCAGATCTGGCCGCTGCCCTCGCCGCTCACGACCTCGCCCTGGTGCGCAAAGGACAAGGGTTGGTGTTAGCCAACCCGCACACGCACGCGGAGATGAAACTCTCCGACCTAGGCCGCAACATCCGCTTCGCCGAGCTAGAGCAACGCTTCGGTCCTTGGCGCGAGGATCAAACCCGGCAGTCACCGACTGCCGCCCGAAGCATCCGACTCCGCCGTCGGCGGGAATTGGATCGGTAAGATCTGCAATTCGACAAAAACGGGAATCGCGAATTGCTCAATTTACCAATTATCACGATCCCACCACAAATCGCGCCATGAAGTGCCGCAATCAAACCGGATCTTTCTTTGCACTAACTCACAACGCGCTTGTGGTGGCCAATGGCAAAGAAAACAACCAAAGGGAAACATTCCTCCCAGACAGTTTCGCTGGTCCGTACGCGTTTGGAAGCCGTCCAGGTCAAGGATACGGTTCGCGCTGCCGTTCTCGGCAACGCTTTCGCCAAGGGTGCGGCTGCGTCGGTCTATGCATTCGCCACCCCGACGACACCCGACACGGTCGCCAAGATCTACAACGACCAATACCGGCAGGATGCCACGCTTCGCCCGCTCGACAAGCTGTTGGCGCTGGTCGTCCGTCATGACGAATTGGCCACCAAGCTGCCCTTCGTGCTCTGGCCGGACGAATTGGTGTTCGACCGTGCCGACGTAACCGACGCCAACAAGCACGACGCCTTGTTGGGCTTCACGATGAGGCGGCTGCCGTCGGATACGATCTCGCTCTACACGCTGATGAAGCAGGCCAAGTACCGTGGCCACTTCCAGTCGGGTGAGGCCGTACGTGTGGCGGCTCGCTTGGCGGACTACTTGGCCCGCCTGCACGCCATGGGCATCGTGTTTTGCGACCTCAACCCCAAGAATATCCACGTGAGCAAAAACCTCACGGAGATAACCTTTCTTGATGCCGACGGCTACCAGGCCACCCTCGGGGGCACACCCATTCCGAGCCGGGGCGTGACCGAAGGCTATGCCAGCCCGGCCGCCATTGCCAACCACACCCGCAATGCCAGTGCGCTGCGGTCAGCGGCGGACGATAACTTCGTCCTGGCCATCCTGCTGTTCCAGCTGCTGGTAGACCGCGCCCACCCATTTGCCACCGGCCCTCAATTTGTCGAACATCCCGCCGCGAGCCACAACGACAACATCAGCGCTCGCCGCTATGCCTTCGGCGACGTGGGGCGCTTCCACCCCGACAGCGATGCTGCAAACCTCTACGCTCGGCTCGTTACGCCCCTAAAGGTGGCGTTTTACCGGTCCTTCCTTGGGCAGAGCCCGGTCACAGCGGCCGAGTGGGCCAAGCTGCTGACGACTCATGTGGCTGCGCCGCTCGCAGCCACCGCCACGCCCGAACCTGATGCTACGGCACTCACGCCCACGCCCTTAGCAGCGGCACCGGTCAGCCATCCGCGCCGCCCTCCCTCACGTCCCCTGCGTGCGCCAACCCGCATGGTAGGCGCCGCCGTCACCGCGCTGGTCGCACTCCCGCTTGCATTCGGCGTTGTTGGTGGCCGGGACGCAAAGCCGAGCGTTGCGCCAGTGTCCAACGAAGTCGTCAGCCTCGCGCTGACCGAACTTGTTCACCCGCCGGCTCGCACGCGGATCATCAACACCAGCCTCTCGCCAGAGGCCAAACTCATCCTGGCGGAATTGCCCGCCACCTTGGATGACGTCTTCGCCACGGTCCGCGCTCGCTAGCGGCTGCTGTCCCAAGTTTGTGTTGCGTTGTTGCGTGTGACGGCGACCCGATCGCCAGCCACCAAGTCGTGTGTACCCCGTAGTCAGCGTCTGTATTCCGCGTTTCGCCGTGGTGCCTTTGCGTGCCGCTTTCCCATGCCTTTGGAGGAGATTCTTATGAACCTCGCACAAACCGCGCTCGACCAAGCACTTGGCGCCTTTCCTGACAGTACGCTGGGTGCTGTACCCGCCCCGTCTCGACGCGGCACCCGCTTCCCGATGCTATTTCTCATCGACACGTCGGGCTCAACGGGCTTCGACCCGCAGACCGGCGGCGACGGCCCTGGTGCGGATATCCATCGCATCAACACCGCCATCCAGGGCATTTTCCGCAACCTGCGCTATCCCACCGACGGCACCGACCTCGCCGCCGAGCAGGACAACATCGACGTCTCGCTCATCACCTACAACGACTCGCTCCGCGTCCATGTGCCGTGGACCATGGCCACCCAGCTCGATCCCAACTTGGCGCCGTTTAGCGCGAGCGGTGGAACGCGCTCGGGGGCCGCGCTGGAGTATGCACTCGGCTACATCGGCCATCGCATCCGCTACTACATCGGCCAGAACATCAAGCATGGCCGACCAACCGTCATTCATTTCACCGACGGCGCGCCGACCGACATGACGCCTGGCGATGCCGTGTGGCAGGCGGTGCAAGCACGGCTGCACAAGGTGAGCCCGCTGAACGATCCCGAAAAGCGCTTTGCGCTTATTCGTCATCTCATCGCTGCCAACGGTGTCGATCCCCTGCGTTCGCAATTGTCGCTGGGTGGCGGGATCACCGGCACCGGCTTGCAGGTCTTAAGCCAGCTCTCTGGCGCCAAGTCGACGCTGGCCCTCGAAGATCATCCCGACGTGGTCGGCGAGCTGGTCGAGTTCATGACGACGTTTGTAGAAGGCGTCACCAACATCTTCGGTTCCCATGAGGCAGACCCCGATGAAGTCACAGACAATGCGCTCCAGGATCTCAACCACATCAAGCGCTGCGCCTGAGCACGGGGTCAGCGGCAGTGCCTTTGAAGCGGCGCTGCCGTTCCCGCCCTTGTTCTCGGTAGCCAGCCACTGGGCTGACCCGTGGCTGGTCGTGGCCGGCACCCGCACAGGGACACGCCATGCGACCCAGGGTGTACCCACGGACGATGCCGTGTTGGTCACGCGGTGCGGCCCGCATGCGTTACTTGCCGTTGCGGATGGTGCGGGCGATCCCCGTGCCACCCGCAGCAGCGAGGGTGCCGCCCGCGCGGTTGCGATAGCTGCGGCTGCCGCGCACCGCTCATGGTCTATCTATGGCGCTGATTCCCAACTTCTCGTCGAAGCCTTGGCTGCGGCACGTGTTGATCTCATCGCACGAGCCCACGCCGAGAGTTTAGACCCAGTGGTTTTCGCCACCACGCTTACGCTGGTGCTGCTGGCCGGTGATCGCCTCGTCTCCGCGCGGATCGGCGACGGTTCGGTCTACACGTGGGATGGCAATCAGCTCGTCAGATTCTGTTCTGTACCGCTGGCTGAAACGGCAACCCCGATGCTGACCCAGCCCGATTGGCGAACGTGGTTGGCGACAGCCGATCAGGAACGACCCTTCGTGCAAGGTCTGGTGGTGTGTTCGGACGGTGCCGACGATTTCTTCCTCGATGACGCCCCTACAGGACGCGCACCATCGGCCAACATGTTCAAAGGCCTTTCGGACTTTCACGACCAGTATGGGCCCACCGCCGGGGTCAGCTACGCCATGCAGATGCTGAACAACCCCGACTGGGCGCGCCGCACCGCCGACGACCGTTCGTTCGTCTTTGCCCTCAAACCGCAAACTGCGAAAGCGACACCCCATGCTCGGCTGCAACGGTGAAAATCCCGCCACGTTTGTCACCACCATCGACGCGCTGGTCAGCAACCCAGCCGGTCAATTGACCGTGCCAGCCCACGCCCTCTTGGCCGATGTCGATGCCAAACAGGCGACGGAAGTCGTCAACCGCACGATCGGCGAACCACCGCGCCGCTCTGCGCATCTCATACCCGCGTTGACCGGCCTGCTTGCCGGCGGGCCATTTGGTGCCGCATTGGGCGGCACCGCCAGCTACAATATTGATGTGGTTCGCTACAACGGGCGAATCAAGGCTGTCTCAGCGGTGTTGAACGAGCTGGAGCTGATGCGCCCAACCATCGGCTTGACGGACACCGAAAAAGCTCTCCTCCCTGCCGTGGCACGGACCTACGCCGCAGGCCGCATGACGCCGGCTGAGTGGCGGCAATTCTTCGCTCGGTTGTTATGGAACGACGGTCAATGTGTGTTGATACGACCGCCGCACCTGGCCAACCACAAGCATCTGCCGTTGGCCGAAGAGAGCCTGCGCAATCTCCTCAAAGCCACCCAACCGGCTCACACTGTGATGCTGGAGGATGCGGCCAAGCTCGTCGCGAAGCAGAACGTGCCAACAGCGGTAGCCAATCTCTCCGCCGGTGCGCGCTGGATGACCAGCACCGATCGCACCGCCAGCCGCGTCTACACCAGCGACCCGCGCCAGAATGGTTTGGTGTTAGGGCTGGCCGACGACGGCAAGCCTGTGATGTTTGCCGGCAATGAGAGCTTGATCACCATCGGGGGTCCCGGCACCGGCAAGACGCAAGCGCAGGTGATTCCTAATCTGTTGAACTATCCAGGCTCCGCCTTCGTGCTCGATGTCAAAGACGAGCTGTGGAATCTCACCGCCGGCCGCCGCGCGCAGTTTGGCCCCATCTATCGCTTTGCCCCCACCGACCCCAGTGGCAACACCAACGCTTACAACCCCTTTGACATGATTTCGCGCGACCCTGACCAGGCTGCGCTGGATTGCCAGATGCTCGCTCATCAGCTGATCCTGGAAAAGCCCGATCTCAAGGACCCGTATTGGGAGGATCGCGGTCGCGACTTCCTGTGGACCTTTGCCCTCGCCATTGCACTGACGGCTGCTCCGCAAGAGCGGACGTTGGACCGGCTTGCGGCTTACCTCTCCATGCCGCTGGCCTTTGATGACCTATCATCTGCTGCCTACAAGTCCTCCGACACGGCTAAAGCCCTCGTCATGCTGCGCGCATTGGCGGCCAAAACCGGCATCCCCGATCTGCTCAACAACGCCACCGCCATAGAAACCGCGCTCACCACAGAATCCAACCGCATGGAAAGCGTGTTCGATACCGCACGACGTCACGTTGCCACCTTTGCCCGTGCCGCCCACGTCCGTCGCGCCACCTCCCGCAGCGACTGGCATCCGCTTGACCTGCGCAAACAGCCGGGGACTACCGTGTACTTCTGCCTGAAACCAGGCGAGTTGCGGGCCTTTGCCCCCTTGGTGCGCATCGTCTTCCAACAGCATGCAGCCGCACTCACCAAGGACTTCTCAGCCAAGCCCGGCACCCTGCCCGTGACGTTCTTCCTCGATGAGATGCCGCAGCTCGGCAATCTCGCGGCGTTGAATGACATTCTCGACGTTGGTCGTGGAGCAGGCCTGCGGCTCTGGCTGTTTGCCCAGTATCTCGGTCAAATTCGCGATATCTACGGCGCTCGCGCCAACGGCCTCATAAATGCCTGCCAGATCCGTTGCTTCATGCAGCCCGACAATGACGCCACCGAGTTCATTGCGCCTGCACTGGGTAAGACGCGATCACTGTTTAAGGGGCAGGATCGGCCGCTGGCCGAACCCCATGACCTGATAGGCCATGCCTACCACGACAAGATCATTACGCTGGCGCGCGGCGAGCATCCGGCAGTGCTGTCCAAGCTTCTGGCTCACGCGCACTACAAGCATTGGATGAACATAAAGCCGCCGATTGCTGCTCGACCGAAAGGCGCGCCTTAGCCCCGTTGCTCAAGTTCACTTCCTGTCAGTGCCACCAAAGCCGCAAATGCTTCTGCGCTTTCAAGACTGGCATCAAACATCTCCGCAACTGGAGCGCCGATTGCGCTTCCAGCGCTCCAGGATGGTATCGTCAGAGGTTCGACAAACCCCAAAAAGTAGACACAGTATCTGCGGGTGCAACTAAAGCCCCAGCAACGGAAAAACTGCCTTGATTTCGTCCCAGCGTTCCGCACACTGTAGTCTTTTTTGGTAAGGGCGGTTCTTATATGCGGACGGTTTTCTGCGGCCGGGAGAAGGAGGTCGCCATGCTCGCGGCGGCCTTCGAACGTGTGGCAATATCTCGATCAGGCCCAGAAGTGGTAGTTGTCGCAGGTGAGGCGGGCCTTGGTAAAACCCGGCTCGTTCAAGAGTTCTATAATTATCTTTCGACTACCTATGACGGGATAGATGGGGCCGGCTACTGGCCAGATGATCTAGGTCAGGTCGAAAACAACCTAAAGGTCAACCCCAATCCCGAGGCGTGTATCGAGGCGCACTCACTCCCCTTTCTGTGGTGGGGCCTGCGTCTCGACGATCCGGGCGAGAAAAACGCCAGCGTGGCCGGCGCGGTTCCAGCCGCACTTCAAATCCTTCGCCCACACCTTGAACCCATGTACCAGTCGCGTGCGCGGCAAGCCCGCCGCGGCGAGGCAACTCGGATTGTCGGTCGCGGCGCAATCGACGCCCTCATTGACCTAATCCCCGGTGCAGGACTGGCGAAAACCGGCGCCAAGACCGTCTTTGATCTTTCTAAGGTATTGGGAAAGAAAGAACCTGAACGACAACTGAGTCTTTCCCGTACCACTGAGCGTGAGAGGCGATCGCAGAACGACATGATTCTCGACGCCCTGGGGCAACTGCTCGATCCAGACGGCGGGGCTGTCCCACCTCCGACTGTGATCCTCTTCGATGACGGACAATTCTCACCCGCCGATCCCGGAGCGCGTGAGCTTCTTGAAGGCCTCATGGACCAGGCTGCGGCACGCCGATGGCCACTTCTCATTCTTGTGACACACTGGTTCAAGGAATGGCACGATCATCATGAAGAAGATGCACCACCCTCTATCGCGCGCGCCATCATGGCACGCGTGGACAAGCAAAAATCCAGCGCTATCGCCATCGGCTGGTTGGAGCTGAAGCCGATCGCGGACTTGGCGCTGATGCTGGGTGCTGCGTTACCGGCGCTATTGTCCGAACAAGCGGAAGCTCTCCTTGAACGCGCTGGCGGCAATCCACGCTATTTGGAGCAGATTATCGCCCTGGCGCGAGGACGGCCGCGCTATTTCGAAGGGCGAGACACCGCCGCAGCCCTAAGTGCTCGGGGTCTCACCGAGCTCTTGACTAAATCGGTCAGCATTCACGAAACGGTTGAGCAACGCATTCATGACGCGGGAGAAGACGTCCGCCGCGCGCTGGCGATCGCTAGCCTACAGGGAATGCGCTTTTCTACCAGTCTTGCAGGAGATACCGGGACACACCTCGAACTAGGGGATATAGCTCCGTTCCTCGAGCCGGCGGAGTACCCGCACGCCTTTATCAGGCGTAGTTCCAACGGTATCGGCGAGTTCACGCAACGCATTTTTCATGACGTAAGCCGCGATGCTCTCGCCGACGTGACGGACAACGAACGTGCGAAAGAGGCACTCCTCGCAGCCTTGCGGGAACGTCTCGTGCTCAGCTCGGAAGTCAATTTCTTTAGTGCCGAAGACGCCGCAATCACTTTTCAACTTGCGTCAAACGCGTTCGAATTTTCCCATGACACCGGCGATCTCCGACGCTCGCTGGAGAGTTTCTACTATCTGATGCTGTTCGAGAAGAACGCGGGGCGGCTTGGCAAAGCTCTCGAATACGCAGAGCGTGTGATCAAGGGGGCAATGGACGATCGTTGGAATATCACTGATCTATCGATCTGGAAGATTCTCGAGCTGATTGAGTTGCTGCTCGACATGCGGCGGATCGCGCCTGCTTGCAGAGCAGCCGAATTGGGGGTCTTGAAAGCTCACCAACAACTAAGTGACAAAGACGCGCCGAGCATGCGCGCCATGGCCCTGACACTGACTTCACTAGCGGACGTACTACGTGAGGCTGGTCCGACAGGCGGCGGATCGTCTTCAAGATTGCGAACAATCTATGAAACGGTCGGCTTGATTTGCAGTAGGCTTGCTGAACTGCATCCGACGCCTGAAAACCTCCGGACACCCGCACTGGCTCTCGACAGGTTGGGTGACATTCTTGAAACGATAGGCGATTACGCAGCGGCTTACGCGACTTTTCGAGAAGTCCATCGGCGCTCGCACGAGATGTGTGATAGATTTAATACGGTAGATTCGCAACGCGATCTGCTGATTGCAAATCTCAAGCTTGCGAGATTCGATGCGCCAGAAGTAAGCAGCTCCGACCGTCGTCGCCATGCTGAGCAAGGTCTATACATTGCTCGCAGCTTAGTTGCCAAACGCGCTTCGCCGGACGCCCGCAGCGATCTTTGTCTCGCGCTGCAGGTGCGCGGCGATTTCCACCTCTTCGACGATGAAATAGAGCTGGCCAAAGACATCTTCCTAGAGTTCTTTGACCTTGCGAAGGATTTGGTTGAAGAACTTCCGGCACCTAACTCCCGTCGCAACTTTGGAGGATCCCTATTAAAACTTGGCAAAGCCTGCTCCAAACTGGAGGAGCAAAATACCTCGCGGGAGTACTATGAGAAAGCGCAGGACATTTTCAGTGCACTGGTGGACGAATTTGGTACTCACACATTTCGCCGCGATCTCGCGGAATCGCAAGTCGCAGTAGCATTGTCTCTAAAGAAATTGCAGAAGTTTGATCTAGCGAAGGATAAACTTAAGCAGGCTCTAAGACTCCAAAGCGCTATTTCAGAGGATCTAGATACACCAACCAGTCATCGAGAATTCGCCTATTCGCTTTCACATTTGGGCGATGTCTTGGTGGCTTTAAAACAGCAAAAAGATGCCCAAGAAACATACAAGCGGGCTCTCGACATTTATGATGAACTGGATCAGAAGTCCGATAGACCAACGAACTTACGCAATCGCGCATTGATCAGCCAAAAACTTGGCGAAGATCTTATGTCAACACAACAGCAATTGGCAGCAGTCGCCATCTTTGAACAGGCCTGTGCTTTTTGGCTTTTATCGCCCAAAGGCACACTGACCATCGAAGATCGTCAGAACCTCGGTGTATCCCACGCAGGGCTTTCCAAGGCACTCTTAGCCATCGACAATAGCAGAGGCGCAAGAGAGGCCAGTGATGCAGCGATCGAAGTCTTCGAGGATTTGGCTGCGGCTACCGGAGCAATCAAAGATAAGCGCAATCTTGTAGTCGCTCTGAGGGAAGCCGGCGATCTTCTACAAAAACTTAGCGATTATGCGGCAGCCCAAGCGAGCTATTCTAGCGCTTGTGAGCAGGTCCGCATGATTGTTCAAAAGGAGGGAAATCGAACAGATTTAATTCATTTAGCTCGCTTACTTATAAGCTTGGGCGATGTCCAGCAGAAGCTGAACGACACAGGCACAGCGGGGAGGTCGTACCAGGAAGCACTCGATCTTCGAAGGAGAATGTTAGAGGCATCGGCCGACGATATAGGGCGGGGTGATCTCGTTGCGCCGTTGGATCGCCTCGGCGACGTGTTGCTCACCACTGAGGGCACGCATGCGGCGCTTGCAAACTACAAGCAGGCGCTCGCCATTTGCGATGAACTCGTTCTAGATGGCGATAGGCTAGACGACCGTAAAAACTGTCTGATCTTACTCCGAAAGCTCGCGAATCTGCTTGTGCAAACGGGTGACCCAGCCGCCGCAGAAGCGGCTTACGAGCGGGCGATCCAATCCTTCACCAAGATCGATGAAGATAGGCCAACGTCGGATGCCGTGTCCTTTCTAATCATACTCCGCGATAGATTTGGCGAATTGCTGTTGGGGCTGAAAAAGCCTGAAGCAGCAAAGGTGCAATTTGAGAGCCTTCTTTTGTTGGCGCGGGAGATCGATCAAAAACAAAGCACACAAAATTCCCTCAAGGAGGTGGGAATTACGCACTATAAGCTGGCCGAAGCATTGTCGGATTTGAAACAGCCGGGGGCCGCGCAATCACACTACGAACATGCGTCCGAAATCCTACGCTTGCTGGTTGCTGAGCAGAATACTCCTGAAATGCGCCGCCTCTTGATGGTTGTCTTAAATCGGATGGCACATGCCATGCCCTGGTATGAAGGCATTGACGAGGTATGGCGGGCAGCAGAGATCCTTGTTGAGGTATTCTGGATTTCCAACCAAGCGATAAAGGAGCATTCTGTATCTGAGCAGGCCCTTGCAGATGGCTTTGCTTCGGTCACTGCGCTCGGCAAGGTCAAGGAAGCTCTCAAGGTCCACGAGGAAGCGATGGAGCGCGCAGATCCTCCACCGTTAGCGGCCTTGCGCGAGACACGTACTCGCCTACTCGCCGTCGTCGAGGCGGAGATGGCAGCCGCACCAAACGCGAACTCATACAAAGACGAATTCGCGCGAGTCAACTTTCAGCTTGGCCAGGCAGCGCTGCTGGCTGGTGAGCCAGCGTCGGCTATTTCTCATTTCGATGTGAACTTGGCTATCCGCCGAGAAATAGACTCAAGAGATCAAACGGCCGACAGCGCCCGCCAACTCGTCATTGCTCTCGAAAATCGCATGCGGGTGGCTCTGGAGGGCGAGACCATGACTATTGCCCAGGATTGGCTGGCCAAGGCGATTTCCGCTGCAGAGATCTATGCTTATCGTGCCCCCGGTGTGGATGCCGAAGGAATGATGGAGTACCTTCTCACGATGCAACGCTCGCTGTCGGAGGAAGACGACTCCATGACACTTAGTGAACTGCTACTCAGGCGAGCGGACGGAGATCGAACCATGGCGCTTAGCTTCGCTCAAAAGAGCCTCGATCAATGGCGGGCGCAGCATGCAGAAACCCCGAGCGAGCGGACAGCTGAGTATCTGGCAATCGCAGAGGCTGCTGTGGAGGAACTCCAACTTTTGCCCGACTTGGCTGGCCCCCTTCAAGACAACCCTATTGCAGTTGGTTAGGCCGCATTCCATGAACTAGTTTGCGTGCGTTAACTGCTGGCCCTCCGCACAATTCGATCATTCTCTGCTTTGAAAAACCGTCTATGCATCTGAAAAATTAATCAATGGAGGTGAACTCTTGCTATTGTCTGCGAAAGCCTTTTTATTTTTATCAGATATAGCCTCTTACCCTATCTCTTAAGGTCCTTCTTCTGTCTGCCCCTTGTCGCCTCGCCGACCTTAGTCGATTTTGCAGGTTGGGTTTCTCTAGCGTGTTCCTTCTCAAGCACTTGGTCGAATCCCCGTTCTACCGAATACTTCATCAGCCCGACGATAGCCTGGTCCCCAAGATCTTCGGCAAGCGCAGTGAGGCCCGCCCAGGCCTCCATCGGCTCGCGCTCGTCCAGTTCGTCCAGCGCCCTATCCAGGGCGCGCTTAGCGGCTTCGGTGTCGACATCGGCCTCATCGGTCAGGCCTTGCCATCGCGCATAGGCAAGCGCTGCCCGTTCCACCGGCTGCAACGCGCCAAGTTTTGCCAACCGCCCGTTGGCAACGTGTTCAAGTTTAGCTCGGCTCCACACCACAAGGCCCCCTACCCAGCGTCGGCCGCCGTTGATACCGAACTGGCGACATCGCGCACGACCGTGTCCATGAAACTCAGGTTGCCACCGCGCTGGCGCAACGGAATGCCAATCTCACGCGACAGCACCTCGAACAACCGCACAAACTCCGTCTCGCGAAACGGCGCCAAGCCTTCTCGCTCGCACCAGGAGCGGTAGTCGGTGAATGCATCGGAGCAGGTCAGTTGGTGGCCGACCTCTGGCGCCACACGGGCAAGCATGTAGCCCTCAACCGTCCCCAGGCGCCCTGCATGGCGCACCATCTTCGCTTGGGTCATTGTGTCGACATCCCCCCGAAACGGAAGATGAAACGACACCAGAGGAAGTCAACAGAGTTCGCCGGCTACCCACACCTGCGGTGTCTGGACAACCAACTCCGGAGCTACTAAAAGACCGCTCTTGATGTTCCCTAGGCGTTACCTGGAAAATGTTGAGGGGAACCGCACGACGCTTTAAGTATATGATATTATTGGTACCGCCTCCCTGGCTTGAACAGGGGACCTCTAGATCCACAATCTAGCGCTCTAACCAACTGAGCTAAGGCGGCACTGGGGAACGCACGCACAGCGCGCGGACCCCGTAAGAACCGCTCCATACCCGATCCGTCAAGCAAAAACTGGCCGTATCAGGGCACATGCGCCCACCATCCGGGCCTGCCCGCGCGGATCGACGCAGCATCCTCCCGACCGGCCGTCACCGGCGCCTAAAAGCCGAGGTTCCAGCGCTGTTTCCGTAGCCAGAGCATAACCCACGTCAACACGGCTTCACCGTACGGGCGAGCATTTGCGGCTAAACGGCCGGTCCTGTGCTAATTTTTCTCTCTCATGACACGGCCTGAACAGAGCAACGATAAACATCCCTCGCCAACGGCCGTCAGTGCTACGGCACGCGCGTCCCTCGACGCTTGGCCGAACGCCGCCTTCCTTTTCGATCCAAAATCGGCTGCTCTGGTTGCCGCCAACACTGGCGGCCAAGCATGGTTTCCCATACTGCCCGCTGCGCTCGACGGCGCGATGCCGGCAGTCCGGACCCTGCGTGAGATCGCGCGGATACACAGCGACGATGTGAAAAACATCCCCCTCGTGTTTTGGACCGCGCAAGGCCTCCAAGCGCTCGCCTGCGATGTCACCCGTATCGACCGCCCGGCGGCGCAACCACTCCTTCTGGTGCGCGCGCTCTCGGCAGACCAACGGTTGTCTCCACCTCCAGACGACCCCGCCCCGTCCCAACTCCGCAGCGACGAAGAGACTCTGCGCGACATCGCCGGCAAAATTCGCGACGGTCAAAAGCGTTACAACACGCCCACGCCACAATCGACCCAACCACCAGGGGTGCAACCCCAAATTCCCGCATCAAGCACACCACCGCCGTCGATCGATAACATGAGCGGCATAGATCTCGCCAAGCTTGCGCATGAACTGAAAACCCCTGTGAGCGCCATCGCTGCTGCTTCGGAAGTCATGAAGGAAGGCCGCTTCGGCCCCATCGGGAATGAACGATATGCGGCCTACATCGACGGCATCCACGCCAGCGCCCGCCACGCCCTCGACCTGATCGAGCGCATGCTCGATCGCCGCAACGAGCAGACTCTACTGCGCCCCCCATCTATTAAATTTGAATCCATCGACCTCGATGATCTCATCCCCGACTGTGTGGCGACAGTCCAGCCGCTGGCATCTGCCAAAGGCGTATCGCTCTCGTCCCGGTCAGCGGCGACCAACGCAACCGTCAAAGCCGACCGCACCGCGCTGAAACAAATCCTGCTCAATCTGCTCACCAACGCGATCAAGTTCACGCCCACAGGCGGAACCATTACCGTGGCAACGCTTGGCGGCCGCCGCGGCGCGGCAGCGTTCACGGTCGAAGATTCGGGTCCCGGCATGACCGCTGTTGCGATCGCAGATGCCCTGCGGCCCGTACCCCTTGATGTGCCGAACATGCGCGATGGCGGCGGAATGGGTTTGGGATTGCCACTGTCGCGCGCACTGGCAGAAGCCAACGGCGGCGCCTTGTCCATCGACAGCGCGCACGGTCGCGGCACCCGCGTCACTGTCTCCTTTCCAGGCGGTACGCTCGTCGCGATCTAAGCGCACCACGGGCACTGCTGCTGCGCTCCAACTCTTTGTAATTAGACAATTTCTAATGTGATTGAGCGCGCGTCTATTCGATTGACCGGCAACGGCTCGGCTGGTCTATTCACCACGCATGCGCAGCCATCGCTGAGCGTGCATACCGCAACCCGATCCCGGAACCTTGTCTTCCGGAAATTGGAGCTCATCAATGTGTCTCTCCCTTTCGGCACGCGCCGCGCGCCGCGTCTTCGCCGTTCTGACCGCTGCTGCAATCTCTGCCCCAGCTCTTGCCAATCCAGCTCTCGCGAACGACGTCAACGTCTACTCCTATCGCGAGCCCGATCTCATCAAGCCACTGCTTGAGGATTTCACCAAGTCGACCGGCATCAAGGTCAACTTCATCTACGCCAAAGACGGCCTGATCGAGCGCATGCAGGCAGAAGGTGCCAACAGCCCCGCCGATGTTTTGTTGACGCCCGAGTTCGGCCTCCTGACGCGCGCCAAGGATGCCGGGGTCACCGCAGCCAGCACCGCTCCCGAACTGACGTCTGCCATCCCGCCGACCCTGCGCGATCCAGATGGACATTGGTTTGCACTGACGCGGCGCGCCCGCGTATTTTATGTCTCTAAGGATCGCGTCAAGGATACAGCCCTCACCTACGAAGATCTCGCTGACCCGAAATGGAAAGGCAAGATCTGCACGCGCTCCGGCCAGCACACCTATTCAGTGGCCCTTGTCGCCTCGATGATTGCCAACGATGGCAAGGAAAAAGCTGAAACATGGCTCACCGGCCTCAGAGACAATCTCGCCCGCAAGCCAGCCGGCGGCGACCGCGAATCCGTCCGTGATGTTCAGGCCGGCCTGTGCGACATCGCGATCGGCAACACCTACTATATGGCCGCCATGCTCAAGAACCCCGAGCAGAAACCCTGGGCGGACGCCGTTCGCATCGTCTTCCCCAATGCCAATGACCGGGGCACACACGTCAATATTTCCGGCATGGCGCTGGCAGCCCATGCTCCCAACACGGAGAACGCCGCGAAACTGATGGCCTATCTCGCGTCTCCGGCGGCTCAAAAAATGTACGCCGAAGTCAACGCCGAGTATCCCGTCGTCGCAGGGGTCGAGGCGACCGGGCTCGTCAAAAGCTGGGGCGAGTTGAAACCCGATAGCCTACCGCTGGCTGAAATCGCGCGCCTGCGCAAAGAGGCCTCCGAACTGGTCGACAAGGTGCAGTTCGACGCTGGTCCCGGATCATAAGTCGGAGGGTGACATCGTGGCATCCCGATTGGATCGGTTCGATCCGCTGATGAAACCAAGGCGGCCGGACTTTCGCGTCGCGCAGATGGTGGGCCGCTCCTTCCGGTGCGGTATGCTGGCCCGGCGCGAAGCGTCGGGTCTGTCCTGGTCTTATGCGTGGCAAGAGATTGCCGGCGTGGCAGGCGCCTCACAGGCCGATGACCTCGTCATGGCACTCGAAAAATTTGTCGAAAGCGTTGATCGCGCAGCAGCCCGGCACATCGAAGTGCTGCCGAAGGGATGCCCCGGCCTCTGCCGCGACGAATGTCTCGCGGTATCCGTCATCGCAGCCTCGCAGCTGGGCGCCTGTCCGGCCTTGAAATCCTGCGTCTACGCCTTGATCGATTGCGGCAATGTCGAAACCTGCATCCAGACAGCCACATCATTCAGCGCAGCACTCCGCCACGCGGGCCAGACGCTCCCACGCGACGCCATTTGTAACGCGCTGGCGCTGATGCCCGCGCAATCTGGGCGGACGCACCACAATGCCTGAGGCCCTGCTTACGCCACTTGCACGCGGCGGCCTGCCGGAGCCGCCAGCTGGCAAACCCCGCAGCCGATGGACTGAAAGGTTCCGGAACTGGGGCGAAAGTGACCGGGAGCATCCGCTCTGGTCGGGCGTCGCACTGTGTCTGGCAGCCCTGATGCTCTTGCCGGTCGCGAGCATCGTCCTCCTGGCACTCTCCTCGGCCAACGCCGACTGGCCGCATCTCATCGCCAACGTTTTGCCCGTCACAACCTGGTCGACGCTAACTCTGGTCGTTGGCACCGCGACGGTCACGCTCCTTGTCGGCACCGCCACCGCCTGGCTCGTCACCATGTACCGTTTTCCAGGCCGCATGATCCTCGACCGCCTGCTCGTGCTCCCGCTCGCAATCCCGACCTATATCGTCGCCTACTGCTACGTCGAACTCTTAGACTATGGCGGCCCCGTCCAGAGCGCACTTCGGACAGCTGGCGGCTATGCGACCGCCCGCGACTACTGGTTCCCCGACATCCGCTCCACGAGCGGCGCGATCGCCGTCCTTTCTCTCGTGCTCTACCCGTATGTCTACCTCACCGCGCGCGCCAGTTTCATCCAGCAGTCCATGTGCGTTCTGGAAGTCGCGCGCACGCTCGGCCAATCATCCATCGGCGCCTTCTGGCGGGTGGCCCTGCCACTCGCACGGCCCGCACTCGCCGCCGGCACCGCCCTCGTGATGATGGAAACGCTGAACGATCTTGGCGCCGTGCAATACTTGGGGGTCGAAACCCTATCGGTCAGCATCTACGTAACGTGGCTACAACGCGCCAACCTCGCCGGTGCGACGCAAATCGCACTCCTCGGCCTTGTCGCTGTCGCTCTCGTTCTCATTGTCGAACGATTTGCACGCGGCAACAGCAAGTTCCACCACACCACCGGCCGCTACCGCGCCATTCCCTTCCAGGACATTGACGGCTGGCGTGGATACGTCGCTGCATGTCTGTGCGCAATTCCCGTCATCGCTGGTTTTGTCATTCCAGTCATGGTACTCGCACGCCACGCGCTCGCCCATACGGGAGACGCCTTCGCGAGCGGATTCCTTTCGGCAGCGTTCAACAGTGTTTTAGTGGCGAGCTCTGTCGCCCTCGTGGCCGTCGTCATGGCCCTCGCCTTGGCCTATGCGGCACGCATCGCCGGTCGCGGAACGGTTCCCGCCGCCATCCGACTGTCAGGGATGGGCTACGCGCTACCTGGCACGGTGCTGGCGATTGGCGTTTTGATCCCCTTCGCCGCCTTCGACAACGCTGTCGATGCTCTGGCCCGCGAACACCTGGACGTGTCCACCGGCCTCATCCTATCGGGCACGCTGTTCGCGCTCGTCTTCGCGCTGACGACGCGCTTTCTAACCGTCGCACTTGGCAACATCGAAGCCGGATTGCAGAAGGTCTCCCCCAACCTCGACGCCGCCGCCCGGACGCTAGGTGAAACGCCGTTGTCAGCCCTGCGCCGCGTGCATCTTCCACTTCTCCTGCCGGCGATGGGCGCGGCAGGCCTGCTCGTCTTTGTCGACGCGATGAAAGAACTGCCCGCCACGCTGCTGCTGCGGCCATTCAACTTCGATACGCTGGCAACCCACGTCTACGGATTGACGTCGCTTGAGCAATTCGAGCGCGCCTCTTTGGGCGCGCTCGCCATCGTTCTGGCGGGATTGGTCCCCGTCCTCCTGCTCCACCGAACGGTCGCCGGCAGCAGGCCCGGATCGGGCAGCGGCTGAGACCGCCGGTCGTCCGCCGCGTCTGTTACCAGGAGCGGCGCGGACCGGTATCGATGTGGAACAACCCACCACCGTAGTGCTTGACGCCACCGATCGAACCGTGGCTCCGAAGATAAGCGTAGACCGCGCCGACGTTGCCACGAAC
>LNFM01000535.1_pt1 | contig 94246 bp, 81 predicted proteins | sample 596031 | NCBI WGS metagenome assembly LNFM01 (sample SAMN04254537, study PRJNA301005) | activated carbon metagenome | isolation source: dual media filters at the Ann Arbor, Michigan drinking water treatment plant | place: USA: Ann Arbor
CCACCGGACAGATGGACTGAATTTGCTGAACGTAGTCAGCCGTCAATGACTTCTCATCAAAAGTGACTCGCTGGAAGGGATTGAGAACTTCAAACGGAACGCCGACAGCTGCCGAAATTTCTTCGACAAGCTTCGGGATAAAAATACTTCCGCCAGTCACATAGATCTTATTGACCCGACCTCCACCACCCGTTGCGATGAAAAATTCAAACGCGTTGCGGATTTCGTCGACAACTTGTTCTGTGGTGGAAGTGAGGATTGTATTCACCTCAGGTGGGACCTCTTGAGACATCGAGGCGCTGATCTTCAAAGACTCGGCTTCGGGAATCGAGACACCCATCGCTTTGTGGAGCTCGTTGGTGTAGGTCTGCCCGCCAACAATCGAATCGCGACTAAAAATAACTTCGCCATCTTCGACAATGACGAGGTTCGTAACGCCGGCTCCGACATTGAGCAGAGCGGTCAGGCCCGGAACCTTACCGTAGTTGGCTTCAAAACAATTCGCGAGTGCGAAACCTGACACATCCAAAATGGAACAGCGAAGGTCCGCCGACTCGAGCGTCTCGATAAAACGAAACACGAACTCTTGTTTTGCGCCGATCAAAATAATATCCAGGTTTTCGCCTGGACCACGCTCTGGGTGTCGAATCACGTGATGATCGATGGCGGCTTCGTTCACATCGAAGGGAATGTACTGTTCAGCTTCCCACTTAATAGCTTCCGCAATCAGACTCTCTTCAATGGGCGCCATTGAAATGCGCTTAACGATAACGCCACTACCGAAAATACCTGTCACAGCATCTTTGCGTTTAGTCTTCACAGACTGAATCAACGTTTTGATTGTCGCAGAAACGCTTTGAGGCTCTAGAATTTCGCCTTCTTTGACCCAACCAGAATTGAGCGAAACGACGCCAAACTTGCGAAGCATCCAACCTTTTCGGGTTGAATCCATTTCTGCAAGCTTCACACTGCTCGTGCCAATGTCGATCGCGATAACTTTTTTCTGGCCAAAAAACATGTTGTTTTTCCCAGGACCCCAGTCCAGCTGCTACTCTACCCAAAGTAGACCCAACGCAGAGGACCTGTGTCAAACCACCACTGGACCGACGCCACTTTCGGAGGCGGACCTAGACCTCTCGACTCAAGAAGCGCCCGCTAGAGACCGTGAAGTTCGAGATACCACTGCGCCCACGAAGCGCCGTCGGCCAAAAGATAGACGAGAGCAGCCGATGCGAGAAAAGGTCCGAACGGAATGGCCAGAGGCGGAACTTCGGAGCCGCTCTCGCTGACTTCAAAAGAGGATTCCGATGTTGGCGCCCTACGCACTTTAACGAGAATCGTAACAACCCCAACGAGACTGCCAAAAACACTTGCAACAAGAATAACAAACGGGACCGACTGCCACCCTAAAACGGCCCCGATCCAAGCGAGAAGTTTAATATCTCCTCCGCCCATGCCCTCACGCTTTCGAATCAGAAAATAGAAGTAAGCAATGGCCCACAAGAAACCACCACCCAGCAGAACGCCGTAAAGTGAATCCAAAAAGTCCCGCTCGGGATTCAACGCTCCACCCAGAAGGCCGATCAAAATTCCTGAAAGAGTGAATTTGTCAGGCAGAATCATATGATCAAGATCGATGAAGCTCACAATGACGAGGCTGAAGATAAAAATAAGCGCCTCAATCAAAGTCCATGATGCACCAAAGCGATACCAAGCCGCTAGAAACAAACCAGCGGTTAAAAGTTCGACCATCGCATAACGAATCGAATACTTGGCTTTGCAGCGGCCGCAACGACCGCGCAGAAAGAACCAACTGAAAATCGGAATGTTGTTGTAGAAACGAATCGGCTGGTGGCACGAACCGCAGGCACTTCCCGGGCGAACCACACTTTTCCCAAGAGGCAGGCGGTAGATCACGACATTGGCAAAACTGCCAAGGCAGGCTCCTAATACAAACAGGTAGACGGCAATAACACTGCCGCCTGAGCCAATATCAAACAAAGTCGCGTCTCCTGAAGATGAGCATTGTCGCGCTGATCAAAACCAAGACCCAACCGACCATTGAAAGTGTGGCGTTAAAAACTTCGGTCAGCGGTATTTCGGTGGCATAAACAGGTGCTGCGCGCCAATTGAACCGCTCGAGATTCGGCACAAGATAGCTAACACCCGTTCCCACAAACCGAAAAAAGACGGAATCGGATTTACTCACAAAGTAGCTGAGCGAATCAACCCAGTGCCCGAGAAGGAAAACGGCGACCGTAAAAATAACCGTCATCATCGGCCGAGAGAAGGACCCAAAAAAAATCGCTATCGACAAAAGTATCGCCGCCTCAAAAAGGACTCCAGCCACAGCGATCAGGTATTCCACTGTAAAACTGAAATCGAGAAGGAATAGGAAAATCGATAGGATCAAAGAAAGACTGAAGGCTACAACCAGAAGCACGCTCATTAGGCCTAAAGCTTTCCCGAGAATAAATTGTGAACGAGAAATCGGCCTCGCCAAAAGAGTGAGAATCGTCTGCTTCTCGATTTCTTTTGAAACCAGCGAACTTCCCACGAAAACTGCGAGTACGATCGTGGCAATGTGGATACCGGCAAAACCAAAGTTCGCCGAAAGCCGAAGGTTCTCGTCAAAAGACAGCTGCCCCAGAGCCAACGAAAGAAACAGCAACATCAGGGCAAAAACCACCAGACCGTAGAGAACACGATCCCGAATGACTTCACGAAATGTATTCCCCGCAATGATTGATACAGCGTTCATCGCCCACTCTCCGATTTTGGATCAAAGGCCATCCGAATGAAGATTTCCTCCAAGGAAACCTTTTTTGTGCCGACATCGCGAATCACACTTCCCGAAGCGCGAAGGCGGTCGATCTGAGTTTGAAGCTCATCGAGCGTCGTCGCCACAGCAATTTCAGGCGGAGCACCGCTCAGAGCTTTCGGATTCTGGAAGCTGATCTGCCACGTCGACTCTACTTGCGACATCAAGTGATCGGTGCGACCCTCAAACACAAGTTCACCCTTCTTAAGAATGACGAGCCTCTCGCACAGACTTTCAGCATCCGACAAATGATGACTTGAGAAGAAGACAGCCGTCCCTTGCGAAGCTACCTCACGAATTATTTCGCGCACTTCATGGCGACCGTCAGGATCAAGCCCCGTCATTGGCTCGTCGAGAATAATGAACTCTGGTTTGTGGATCAGTGCTTGCGCAATTCCAATCCGCTGTAGCATCCCTTTCGAGTAGCCCCTGAGAGGACGATCTCCCGCGTGGGCCAAACCCACTCTTTCAAGAAGATTCTGAGTTCTGGTCGCGATGTCGGACTTTGCAATTCGGCCCGACAACTGGCCATAAAAAACCAAGAACTCTCGTCCCGTCAGGTAGTCATAAAAGTAAGGTCTTTCGGGAAGAAAACCTATTTTCGATTTCGCTTCGTTCGAGAGCCCCGCTTTACCGAAAAACGAAACTTCACCTTGGTCGGCGAAGGCGAGCTCAAGAAGACATTTTATCGTCGTAGTTTTTCCGGCCCCATTGGCTCCAAGGAAACCAGTGATGGTACCACCGTAAATGGAAAAACTGACGCCCTTTAAGGCTTCGATCTTTTTTCGGGTCATAGGACTTCGGTAGGACTTTACCAGTCCCGAGACTTCGACCACCTTATTTTGTGTCACGGTTTTGTCTCCAGCTTTGGTAGGTTCTGATACATGTTTCGAACGGGAGCGTACTGCTGTGATGTCGCCACCATCAGTCCGCGGACTCCAAGAAGGCGCCGCAGCTCGGGACCAAATGTCGGGTCGTCATTCATCTCGATGAGTCCAAACATAAGCTCATGCGCAGCCTTTGGATGACGCTCATAAAAATCCTCTCGAACGCAGAATGGATCATTTGGTATGGCTGCGCTGGCCCAGACGACGCGAAAATTCTGATTGGAAGATTTCGTCGCGTTTTTGCGATTCGTCCACGCCGAATCGCTACCGGCTTTGTCGTTAGAAAAAACAGCGACGGCGTCGACATCATTTCTCTCTAAAAGAGTTAAGGATTTTTCATGAGACCCCGAGTAGACGACACTCTTAAAGGAGGACGGAACACTGAAGCCGATCTCCCTAAAATGGGAAATCGGATACAAATATCCCGACGCTGAATCGGCATCAACAAACGCGATCCGTTTCCCTCTTAGGTCCGACGGCTTGCGAAGCTTGGACGTCTTTTTTACGACCAGAACGCTGTGGTAATAACCCTGCTCCCAAACCTTTTTTAATAGCACCTTCAGCTTTATTTTTGATTCCGCCTCGACAAAATTGAGAGCACTCATGAATGCGAAATCGACTTTCTTTTCCTTCACTTTTTGGAAAAGGTCATCCGGGCTCGTTGCGACATAAGGAGTTACTTTCAGTCCGGTTTTTTTCTGTATGAGATTTGAAAGCTCAAGCACGTTCGCAGCAATTTGCTCCGGCGACTCTTCCGATGAAAAAGAGCTTGGCGTGAAACCAATTGTCACAGCCGGGGAGCTTGCAAGTGCGAACTTATGAGGAGCCACGACGCAAGCGAAAAATAAGACCACAAGGCCCATCAGGAAAAGATGGGTCGAAAATCGATTTGAATAAAAAAAATTCCGAACCTTTTGAACGCCCACCATGGCGTCTCAAGGTTAAATCATTTTTTCCTGAGCGAGAACTGTAAACTCGCGGGATCGGTGCTTCTTAAGAGAGGTCAGCAAGGCCTCCGCAGCATGACTTTCGGTGATGCACGGAATTGAGAAGTCGATACAGCTTCGACGAATGTCGAAGCTGGCCTCGACAGCGCGTCTTCCTGAGCTCGTATTGATCACCAGAGCCACTTGCCCAGAGCGGATTCTATCGACACAGTTCGGTCGACCTTCGTGAACTTTTTTGACCGGAACACAGTCGATTCCTTCATTAAAAAGAAACCGCGCCGTTCCCGACGTTGCCGAGAGGCGATATCCCATCCCGACCAAAGACCGGGCCAGGCTGAGCATTGTTTCTTTGTCCCGGTCGCGCAGCGAAAGCAAAACCTCGCCCGAAGGCGGAACATTGATGTGACTCGCAATCGATGCTTTCAACAACGCTTCGGCGTAATCCGCTCCCCGACCCATACTTTCACCGGTCGACTTCATCTCGGGACCGAGGATGGAATCGGACTCGGGGAACTTTTTGAATGGGAAGACGACGCCTTTAACACTGACCGTATCGATTTTATCCCACTGATATTTGTTCGGCTGAACTTCGCTCGCTTTCTTTCCAAGCGAAGCCAGAACACCGAGATCGATCATTGGGATCAACGTCGCTTTGCTCACAAACGGCACCGAACGCGAACTTCGCGGGTTGGCCTCGAGAATGAAAACCTGATCATTTTGAACGGCAAGCTGAAGATTGAGATGCCCGATTGTCCCGATACGGTTCGCCAACTGCCGAGAAATCTCTTCGATCAATTCGCAGGTCGACGCCTTCAAGCGCTGCGGCGGAAGCACACCCATTGAGTCTCCGGAATGAACTCCCGCTGCTTCAATGTGTTCAACAATACCGCCGATGACCGACCAGTCGACGCCGCGAACGAGATCCACGTCGACCTCCAGTGCGCCTTCCAAAAACTGATCCATCAGACACGGCTCTTCAATAGAGATGTAGTCACCGTGTCGCTCGAAGTAGCTTTGAAGTTCGTCTTCATTTTCGACAACTTCCATGCGTCGACCACCAAGAACGTAACTTGGACGGCAGATAATAGGATATTTTATTCGAGCCGCAATGGCCGCCGCTTCTTCAAAAGACCCTGCCATGCCGTTGGCAGGAATTTTTATCGCAGGAATCTTAAGATTGAGCTCGTTGCAGATTTTTGAAAACTGCGCTCGATCTTCAGCCATATCGATTGATTGAAGAGAGGAACCCATGAGTTTGTGCCCGTGCGCGACAAGTTTTGAAGCGAGATTGATCGGTGTCTGTCCACCCAGCTGCGCAACAAAACCCTCCGGGCGAATCCGGTCGAGAATCTCGATCACCGATTCTTCCGTGAGCGGTTCGAAATAAAGCTCATCACTAGTATCGTAATCTGTGGAAACCGTTTCGGGGTTCGAATTGATCATCGCGACATGGCGACCTTCAAGCTGGAATCGCTTCACGCCACGAACACACGAGTAATCGAACTCAATTCCCTGACCAATACGGTTGGGGCCGCTGCCGAGAACGGCAACTCGAGGTTTCGAAACCGCAGCTGCCGGCTTTGGTTTTGCCCAGTAGCTAGAATAAAAATAGGGGGTCTCTGACTTGAACTCGCCGGCGCAAGTGTCGACCTGAGAATACCCCGGCCGAAGGCCCATCTCATGGCGTCGCGAACGAATGTCAGAAACTTTTTCGCCCCGAAGACGTGCAATCGTCGCGTCCGAGAAACCAAGACGTTTGGTCTTCAGCAAAAAATCTTTAGAGAGTTCCTTCGCTTCGATCACGTCCGCTTCATGAGAAACAACCTGCTGCACTTGTTCCAGAAACCACGGCGAGATCTGGGTGACCGCGTAAACTTGCGACACAGTCCAGCCTTCACGAAAAGCCTGCGCTAGATGAAATAGCCGCTGGCTGTTGGGCATCGACAACTTTTTCTCTGAGAAAGTGACTGGCGCAAGGCCTTCGACTCGATTCTCGAGTGAGGAAACGGCCTTCATGAATGATTCTTTAAAGGTCCGACCAATACCCATCACTTCGCCGACGGATTTCATCTGTGTCGTTAAAATGTCTTGTGAGCCAGGGAACTTCTCAAAAGCAAAACGAGGAATTTTAGTCACGACATAATCGAGCGCAGGCTCGTAACACGACGGTGTCGTCTTCGTAATATCGTTTCGAATTTCGTCCAGCTGATAGCCGACGGCCAAAAGCGCCGCAATCTTTGCGATCGGAAAACCAGTCGCTTTCGACGCAAGCGCCGAGGATCTTGAAACACGAGGATTCATTTCGATGACAACACGCTCGCCCGTCACCGGGTGACAAGCAAACTGAATGTTAGCACCACCGGTCGCAAGTCCGACCTCCTCGATAATCTTCCGCGCTTCGTCGCGCATCGCCTGATACTCACGATCCGTAAGGGTCTGCTGAGGCGCCACCGTGATTGAATCGCCGGTGTGAACACCACAGGGATCAAAATTCTCAATCGAACAAATTATGACGAATGCACCCGACTGGTCACGCATGACCTCGAGCTCAAATTCTTTGTAACCAAGAATGCTCTCTTCGACTTGAACTTCCGAGGTCGGACTTTCCCTGAGGGCGCGCGTGATCATTAGTTCGTACTCATCAGGGGTGTACGCAACACCGCCACCACCGCCACCCAATGTGTAATTTGGTCTTAGGATGAGCGGATATCCCAGAGTCTTAGCCACATCCATCGCTTGCTGGTAGTTTCGCACCATTTCACTTTTCGGATATCGGGCGCCGACTTTATCAAGAATCTTTCGGAAAATTTCGCGATCTTCGGCCGCACGGATCACTTCGGGATCAGCGCCCAAAAGGCGAACGCCGTACCGCTTAAGTACACCTTGATCGGCCAACTGAAGCGCAAGATTTAAGGCTGTTTGACCGCCCAGTGTTGGAATCACGGCGTCGGGTCGCTCGCGTTCGATGATTTTTTCAACAAACGGAACTGTTAAAGGCTCGATATAAACGCGGGTCGAAATTTCCGGATCCGTCATAATAGTGGCAGGATTCGAATTGACCAAGATGACTTCTAAGCCTTCACTCATTAGAGCTTTGCACGCTTGAGTTCCCGAGTAATCGAACTCGCACGCCTGGCCAATGACGATGGGTCCGCTTCCAAGGATCAGAACCTTACGAACATCCGACATTCTCGGCACGTTAGAACCTCACCTTTTTTTCATTCGTGTAAATGTACTCAAGCTTCAGGTGACGGAACTGCTCGTACTTGTATCTCATTTTCATGAGGCGAAGTAAGAACGCCTCCGTCGCCACGCGGCCTTCCGTTTCGTCCTCGATGTCCTGCAGTTTTTCAATCTCGTCGTCGATGAATCCCCGAGCTTCCATTGGATGAAAACAAAATGAGCGAGCGAAGACAAAGTCTTCACCGAATGGTATGAGGCGAGCCTCGAAAATCTCGTCGCGAGAAAATCCAATATTGACCTGCGATTCCCGCAAAACGATTTCTTTATCAAGAATCAGATCTTTGACGAAAATGTCGCGCCCGCGCAGGCGAAGAAACTCGAACAGACTGTGCTTGGCCTCGGACAAGCTTTCAAAGGCAATTCGCTCGGTCGCGGTCATTTTGAATTCATCAATCTCAAGTGCAAACTGAGCTGGCGTTACGGTTCTTCCGGTCAAAGGGCGCGTGAGTAAGTACCAATCAAGAAACTGCGTCATCCGCATTTCAAAATGATCGGTCTTCTCGTCCATGATTCCTGCGTCCTGAAAAAAATCTTTTTTTGCCGAAGCCACTTCCGCGCGCCACACATCGCTGGTGAAATGAACGATCAGACGATCGATCAAAGCTTCGAAATTAGCCGGTTCAAAGCTTGGAGCATCAAGTGCCTCGGACATTACAAGAGCCTCTCTGTAAAGTAATCAAACAGCCTAACTGCTTCATGGGGCCCTGGGTGACTTTCCGGATGATATTGAACGCTGAAGCAGCGCCTTTCAGCGCATTCAAACCCTGCCACCGAACCATCATTCAAATTGATATGAGTGACGCGCGCATCTTTTGGCAGCGTCGCTTCATCCACCGAGTAACCGTGATTTTGCGACGTCACATACACGGACCCAAGAAGACCATCGCGAACCGGGTGGTTGCTCCCGCGATGACCGAACTTCAATTTGTACGTTTTTGCACCCAGAGCGAGCGCAAGGATCTGATTGCCCATGCAAATACCAAAAATCGGACGCCACCCGATAAGATCGCGAACAGTTTCCACCGCAGCGACGACATCCGACGGATTTCCCGGGCCATTGGTCAGCATAATCCCGTCGGGATTCCAGTCCTTCACGGTTTTCGCGGATGTTCTTGAAGGAAAAATAGCAATCTCGGAGGCACGCGCAGCGAGCTCTCGCAAAATATTTTCTTTCGACCCATAGTCCATGATCGCAATGCGCGGACCTTCGGGGCGCTGACCTTTACGGACTTCAACTTCTTTTCTTGAAACGGCGTGCACCCAGTCGAGATTCATTAACTTTTTCTCGGCGATCAAACTCCGAGCTGTTTCTCGAGCTTCAGCCTCTATTTCGGCGTGAACGATCGCACCCCAAGGAGTTCCCCCGTCGCGAAGTCTTAAAACTATTTCGCGCGTATCGAGATCACTCAGTATCGGAATTCCAGCTTCTGAGAGTTGACGGCGCCACGAAGAATCGCGCTCTGAATCCTGAATTTCAAGACTGATGAAGCCCTCAATCCAAAGTCGCTTCGATTCCCAAACACTCGAATTGATCCCGTAATTGCCCTGCATGGGGGCTGTCATGACAATGATCTGACCGAAGTAGGATGGATCCGTCGCTATTTCTTCGTAGCCAGAGTGAGATGTATTGAAAACGACTTCTCCGGCGCGAGACTTCCCGCCGCGAAAAAGGCCCTGGTAGATTTCGCCCGATTCGAGCACCAAAAATCCGCGCGCCATTTCAAAACCCTTTCGCAGCGACACTGCTTACGACAATACCTGCGTTATTACCTGCGACAACTAGCGACCTAAAATCAGAGCCAAAAGAGCCGCGCGAATTCGAACCCCGTTCGTCACTTGGTCAAGAACGCGGCTTCGAGGGTCACTGACCACTTCCGGCGCGAATTCGACTCCGTGATTGATCGGTCCCGGATGTAATATAAGCGCGTCCGAGCGCAGAAGTTTCAACCGATCAACCGTCAACCCGTAGCGCGAAAGATAGTTCGCGGCAACTGATCCGCCCAATGATTCGCCGTCAGGCGCTAATCTGGCATCGTGGCGCTCGAGCTGAATCCGAAGCCCCATGCACGCATCCGCCCACGGAAGCGCCTCCTCAAGCGAGGTAAAGACGCGGACCCCAAACTTCTCACTCATTGACGAATCCGACGGAAGTAAATGCTCGGGTCCAAAAACGCCGACGTCCGCCCCAAGTTTTGTGAAAACGTCGAAGCCAGACCGGGCCACGCGGCTATGGAGCACATCTCCGAAAATTAAAATCCGCCGACCCTTCAGCGAGCCCCATTCGGCGCGCAGAGTGTAGGCATCGAGGAGGCCCTGTGTCGGATGAGCCAGCGTTCCGCTTCCGGCGTTGAGAACTGGAATTTTCAAAGTGGGCAAAAGTGCATCGAGTTCTCGCGACGTCCCGTAGCGCACAACCAACACATCGGGTTTCATTGCGGCGAAATTCATCACAGTGTCTGAGGGCGTCTCGCCTTTTGAAAGCGAGGACCCTGCCGATAGCTCCATGGTTAACACTTCGAGGCCCAAACGGTACGCCGCCATCTGAAAGCTCATTCGCGTGCGCGTGCTGGGTTCAAAAAATAAGCAGCAAACAACAGGAGCCGGCTTTGCAGCCACGGCATCACGCCCCAGCTGCATCGAATCAGCTTTCAAAAAGATTTCGTCGATGTGTTGGGCTGAAAGAGTTCGGGTATCGAGAAGGGATCGACCCAAGAGCGGCATTGCTTCGGATCGTAGTGTGTCAGCACATTTTCGGTCAAGCGATCCACTGAGGAAAAACCAATCTGCGACGCGCTAATCGAGTGCCCGAAGCAACCGGTCAAAGCGAAGGTTGGCGCGTGGAGTGAACTCAGCTTTCCTCGTGAGTCCCTGAGGGTTTTCCGGGTCAAAACCGTCCACCTCCAGCGAGAAGGCGATGAATGAGACCCGACCTACAATTTGATCGATCGGAATCGGGCCCCAGTGTCTAGAGTCGAGACTCTCACTTCGCAGATCACCCATGACAAAGACGTGACCCGGAGGAACAACCATCGGCGCAAGAAAATCGGGCTCCGTCGCGGAAGCACGAACCATGACTCGATGGGTCGATGCGCCGGTCGTTTCTTCTGAATACTCCCAGCCTCCTTCAATACGACGGGAAATCGACGTGGGAACTTCGTTGAGACTCACGACTCCATCGCGAATTTCAATCCGGTCACCGGGGCGACCGATAACTCTTTTCACGAAGATCGCATCCTCCTCGGCGTGGCGGAAAATAACAATATCGCCGCGGTCAGGATCACGGGCGCCGACACGCTGGTCACTCCAGGGCCATTGAATTCCGTAAGAGGTTTTCCACGCGATGACGACATCACCTGGAATTAAAGTCGGCATCATCGACTCGGTGGGAACGCGGTACGCGGAAACAACGAGAAAGCGTAAGAGCGCCGCGATAATGATGGCCGCAACAATCGCTTCAACGAATTCAAAGAGAAAAACTTTTCTAAATTTGCGCATCAAACTTTGACGATTCATAAGCGAGCGTCCACGGCGTCAAAGTTTTGGAACATTCGCTCGAGCCTCAACTTTGACGGATCACAAACTCGCGACAAACCTGGAAGTGAACTTTCACAGCTGAGCCAGATTCCACCCGCGCGTCCCATCAAATCTTTTCGAGGCACCGGGCCCCAAACACGGCTGTCGGCGGACTCGTGCCGATTGTCTCCAAAAACAACAACTTGATCCGGCGGGACTTCGATGGCGTAGACGATCGGATCAACCTCGGCGTCTGCGGTCTCATTTTTTTGTGCGACGTCTTGATCATTTTTTTCGGCAAAATCGGATTCGTAGATCTGGATCAGGTGTTCGCGGGCTTCAGGCTCAAAGCCGCACAGTTCCCGTCGCACCGCTTTTCCGTCGTCTCTGCCAATGGATTGATGAGCCTTTGTGACTAAAAGTTTATCGTCGATTCGAATTTGCCCGCTCTGCAGAAGCTCAACACGTTCTCCGGGAAGTCCGATGACACGCTTAACAAGGTAGATTCCATCTTCTTGTTGTGAGCGAAAAACGACGATGTCGCAGCGTTTGGGAAGATCCCGATCAAGGATCCATTTCGAAGTGAACGGCAGGCGAACGCCATAGGCGAATTTATTGACGTAGATAAAATCGAGAACCTTCAACGTGGGAAGCATACTGCCCGAAGGAATTACGTAGGGCTCAAACACAAGCCAACGAAACGACAAAAGCACCAGCGCAGAAAGTGCGATAGAACCAAACGCCTGTCGCCACGTGCCCTGTTGACCCATTGATCGCTCCCTCTCCGTTAATTGACAGAATGAAGAAGACGCTTCCACCGAATCGTCGATGGATCACACAAAAACGAGGCGTTTTCGAAAGTGCGGTCGCAGCTGAGCCACACGAACATCGCTCGGCCCAAAACATTTTCTAACGGCATAAAGGGCGATGATCGCCAACGGCGACTGTCGTGAGAATTATCCCGGTTGTCGCCCATCATGAAGAGCTGCCCGTCGGGAACCGTCCACGGCCCCGCCGACCTTGAAAAACCGCCGTCTTTTCTTAAAAGAACCGAATGCGATTTTTCGCCAAGCTTTTCTGCGTAATGCGCGTAGTTGTCTTTTCGATCGGTCGAGTAAAGCGGATTCTGAAAATCTTCGTTTCCGAAATTGGCCTCGGACATCATTTCCCAGTCGGCCGCATCACCTGGCTCGGTTAGCTCGATTTCTTTATCGTTGATAATCAAGCGACCATTTTCATAGCGAATCGTATCTCCCGGAATCCCGACAACTCGTTTGATAAAAAAGGTCTCTTTATTTTCGGGGTACTTAAAGACGATGACATCCCCACGTTGAGGCGTGCTGAACTGAATCAGCCACCGCTCGGTAAAGGGCACCCTCAATCCATAAGTGAATTTATTGACGAAGATGTGGTCGTGAATGAGCAGCGAGGGAAGCATCGAAGCCGAAGGAATAACGTACGCTTCGATCACTCCCCATCGAATGACGAGAGCGAGCAAAATCGCTACGAAAAACGATCCCCATCCTTCCATGAACTCTTTGAAACGGGACCGGGTCGGCTCTGAATCACTCACGATGTCTCCCGACGGAAAACGATTTAGTCTTCAACTTTGAGAATCGCCAAGAAAGCTTCTTGCGGCAATTCGATCGAGCCGAACTGCTTCATTCGCTTTTTGCCTTCTTTTTGTTTCTCAAGCAGCTTTCGCTTACGTGAGATATCACCGCCATAACACTTGGCCGTCACATCTTTTCGCATCGCGCTTACAGTTTCTCGAGCGACAACCTTCGCACCGATCGCTGCCTGAATGGCAACCTGGTACATTTGCCTTGGAATGACTTCGCGCATTTTTTCGACCAGAGATCGCCCGCGGGTCACGGCTTTCGACCTGTGGACGATCAGAGAAAGCGCATCGACGGGCTCTTGGTTGATGAGGATGTCCAGCTTTACCAAGTCGGATTCTTCGAACGCGACAACTTCATATTCCATCGACGCATAACCCTTTGAAACCGACTTGAGCCGATCGTAGAAATCCATGACGATTTCGTTCATTGGAATGCGGTACTCGATCATGACCTTTTTATCGGTCACGTAATCCATCTTCACCTGAACGCCACGACGATCTTCGCAGAGCTTTAAAATATTGCCGATGAATTCGCTGGGCGTGTGAAGAACGATTTTTACGATCGGCTCTTCCATTTTTAGAATCTTGGTCGGATCCGGCATGTTCGCCGGATTCTCAAGATTTTTCGTTTCGCCGTCGTGGGTTGTGATTCGGTAAACAACGGTCGGCGCGGTCGTAATAAGATTAAGACCAAACTCTCGCTCGAGACGCTCTTGCACGATCTCCATATGAAGAAGGCCCAAGAATCCACATCGATATCCAAACCCAAGGGCGTCTGATTTTTCAACTTCGTAGGTCAGCGATGAATCGTTCAGTACAAGCTTTTCGAGAGCATCTTTAACTTGTTCATAGTCGCTGGCAATCACGGGGAAAATACCTGAGAAAACCATCGGAACGACGCGCTTAAAACCAGCGAGAGCTTCCGTCGCACCTTTTTTAGCGGTCGTAACTGTATCGCCGACTTGCACATCGCGGATGTCTTTAATTCCGCAGACGATGAATCCCACTTCGCCCGCGCCGAGAGCTTGGTTTTCGACCGGAAACGGAGTGAACGTTCCAAGTTTAAGAACGTCGTACTCACGGTCGTTCGCCATAAATTTGATGCGGTCGCCTTTTGTCAGCGTCCCATCCATCACTCTCACTAGGACAACGACACCTTGATAGACATCAAACCACGAATCGAAAATTAGGCAGCGCAAAGTTCCGCTGCGATCTGCTTTAGGTGGCGGAACTTTTTTGACGATTGATTCTAGGATTTCTCGAATCCCGATTTTTTCTTTCGCGCTCGCAAGAACGGCGTCGCTCGTATCGAGACCAATCGTCTCTTCGATTTGTTTTTTGACACCTTCGACGTCCGCTGACGGGAGATCAATTTTATTGAGAACAGGAATAATCTCGAGGTTGTTCTCCATCGCCAAATAAACGTTCGCCAAAGTTTGAGCTTCAACACCTTGAGCCGCATCGACGACGAGAAGTGCGCCTTCACAGGCGGCAAGACTTCGCGACACTTCATAGCTGAAGTCCACGTGTCCGGGCGTATCGATCAAATTGATTTGATACTCTTCGCCATCGTCGGCTTTGTACAAAAGCCGAACGGTTTGCGCTTTGATGGTGATGCCGCGCTCGCGCTCAAGCTCCATATTGTCCAGAAACTGAGCCTTCATCTCGCGATTCGAGAGAGCCCCAGTGTATTGGATGAGACCATCGGCAATCGTAGATTTACCGTGGTCAATGTGCGCGATGATCGAGAAATTTCGGATGCGAGATAAGTCGTGCATGAGGCCTTACGTGAACGGTTTCTTCATTTCTATCAGATGACGGCGGCGTTGCGCTAGGTCTGAGACTTCGGTTCAATCAAATCAAGCTGCCCCGGAAGCTGCGACCGGTGTTTCTCTAAAACGAGATTGATACCCTCACGAATGAACTCCGCAATAGGAACACGGGTCCGCCGATTGAGTTCTTTCAGCAGCGCCTGCTGTTCTTCAGTGATGTAAACCGTCGTTGCCAATTTTTTGGGCGCCGGTTTTTCAAGGTAGCGATCGGATGTGATTTCATGAGCCATGAGACCCTCCTCGGGTGGGGGTGGTTTAGCTTGGAGAGGCCGTCACGGCAACATATACCACCATTGACATATGGCAAGGGGGCCGGCCTTGGCCTTGCGGAAAGTCTTGGGATGGGACCATTCATTTCTCAACGATCATTAGGCTCCACTATTTTAGGCTTGGCCATTTACTTTGGCGCCCTATCACCTCTGCTTGCGGCAAAAAACGTCACACCGCCCGATAGTCGTCACTCGACGTCAATTCGTTTTGATCTTCAGAAAAACAGAAGATCGATCGAACGATTGAGGGCTCAGGAATCGTTTCCGGCTCTATTCCCCGACAGCAAAGTGTATCTATCGGGTAACAAGCTGTCGAAAGCCGCCATTTCTTCCGAGGTTCAGGCGAAGCTCGACGAACTTCAGAAGGTCGTTTTTAGAGGGCGTGAAGTTTTGAAGCTGATCGCTTGTGATGGTTGCGAACCAAATATTGAAGTCGGGACTCTAAAGGTATTCATTGATCCGAAATGGATCGACTCTATTTTGAACGACAAGCGCTTTGACGTACCAATGACGGTCATTCATTTCGTTTTAGCTCACGAGATTTCCCACTATGTTTACGAGTCTGAAATCGCGAGCTCGGCTCGCCGCTTAAGTCCGAACGAACAAAAAAGTTATTTCTTCGTCCGTCTTCCCGATGACAAGTTCGTTCAATCTCTTATGGCACTTCCTGAAGGTGCACCAAAAACAGAACTCCTCAAAGAGGCCATCTTAGAGGAAACCGCGAGACACGCGGAAATCGACAGCCTCGCAAAAGTTTTGTTAGATACTTTGGGCGTCAAAAGCCAATGCGACGTTGTAAAATGGTTGAGGAGTTGGACGAACGTTCCTGAGGACCTCGAACGGGCCATCGGCGGCATCGGATTCACTCGCATTAACTCATTTAAGAATCTTCTTGGCGATTCTTGCCATTAATCTCATCGTCAAAAATTGTCCGAGGCATTTAGGTCAAATTATCGTCAGTCGGAAGGCAGCCCCCAAAACAGTCGCGCCGGGTGAAAAACAGGTATTGGAAATAACAAACTTTCAGCTGTACTCACTAAAGTCGATCGACTTCATTTTGATCCTGAGGTCCGAAGGCCGTCGTAATATATTCGTTCTTATACGCTCCGTAGCTTTCCAGCTTGGCGGCATTTTTGAACCACCTTTCAGCCATGAAGAAGAATATGATTGAAGTCGATTGGATCCAGGAGCGGATTTATTTACTTCGGGGTCATCGGGTCATGCTGAGCCATGATTTGGCTCAGCTTTACGGCGTTGAATCGAAAGTTCTCATTCAAGCTGTGAAAAGAAACTTCGAACGGTTTCCCGAAGACTTCATGTTTCAGTTGGAAATTCAGGAACTTAACAACTTGAGGTCACAATTCGTGACCTCAAGTTGGGGTGGTATTCGTTGGCTACCTTACGCATTTACGGAACAAGGAATTGCGATGCTCTCGAGCGTTCTAAGAAGTCCAGAGGCGATTCAGGTCAATATCGAAATTGTGCGAACATTCGTTGGATTAAAGAGGCTCAGCCACTCCATGAAGGAGCTGCACGATCGAGTTTCTCATCTCGAAAGTCGGTATGACAGGCAGTTTAAATCGGTCTTTGATGCCATCCGAGAGATCATCAATCCCCCCTCTCAAAAAAAACGAAGAATTGGAATTCGATCGGACGAAGACGACTGATCAGATTACCTGAGGGGTTACAAGACCTGGGCTAGCCTTAGGCCAAGTTAGTCCTTACGAGATCCCGATAAAACTCCGACATGAATCCAATGACTCCGCTCAAATGGATACGCATTCTAACCGCGGTCTTTGTGCCCGCTTTGGCGCACGCCAATCCTTGTCCGTCCGGATTTGCGCTTATCGCAAAACAAGCGTCATTGATCTCGCTGGCGTCGCAAAACCGAAGCACTCTTTTAAAATCTGGATTCGTGCAAAAGCAGCAATCGCAGATTTTCGAGGGTCACGGTTTTCTCGTTCGTTTATTAGAAAATGGCACACCCGTCGTCTATCGAAGTTCCAAAGCGGATTCGACGTATTGGGGCATTGGCACCACTTTCAAAAAAGTCGAGTACGGCGGTAAAAGTTGGGATGAAAACTCGGTCGACTTTTACTCGACACAAAATGGACAGACACGCGTTGATAGCATCCTCACCGGGGAAGAAATGAACAGCCCGGTGTCCGCTGAATCGGCCGCCGCGAGACGATCCCAGGCCATTGAAGATCAAATTGCCGAGTCGGGAATCGCAGCCGAGCCACTGACGGCAAATACGGTTTTCACAACGGAGGGGCGCACGGACCTTCCACCTTTGATCGTGATCAAGAAAGACAAATCGGTCGACCTGTATCGCCCGGTGGACCTGCGTCGAAACAGCGGGTTTCATCTGAATTTCAATGGCGCATCGATTGTAGGACTCCGCGATAATGGACTCGAAATCAATGACGGGATCGTTTCTACCGTCCTTGGAAAAAATGGCTTCGTAAAGTCTCGTCGAATTGAACAAGACATCGGTGCACACATCGAGACTGCAGTTCAAAATGGTTACACACCATCGTTGCTCGAAAAGCCTCACCCAGTTCCCGAACTCGCATTCAAAGAAGGACTAGCTTTGGCAGGTCCAACAAATGCGTCGATAGCTCCGCTCGAGAGTCGCACGACCGAATTGCGTGAGCTGCTGGACCGGAGCGCATGGGCGAAGGGATCGAAAGGTTTTACGGGCAACATGCTCAATGCGCCGTTCATTTCACCCCAATCAAACTTAAAGCAAATCATTGCGAACGACGAAGCGCGCGTTGCCAACATCGGCCAGACCCATCAGAAAATCGGGACATTGCTTGCGGTGATGCGCGGACTCAGTAGCAAAGTCGACAGGTTTCAGTGGGGAACTCGGACGTTCAATGTGGTGAAACCCGGAAAAGGTGTTTTAAAAATTACCGATCTAGCCACTCAAGAGACGTTGATGTTTCGGGTCGAGCACCCAGAGCTGATCTATCAGTACGGATTCTACGGAGACCCCGAGACGGCTTCTCGCGTTGATCCTGAGACCATTGTTCGATTTTTTAATTTGAAGAAATGAACGGGTGTAGGAGGGAGGAATAGCATGTTCCATTGTCCCATTGGTGAATGCGACCGAGCTCCCAATTTCATTACCCTTCTGGACATGTCCTCGGCCGTAATTTAGCATTCTCACATGACTAAAAAAAGAATACTGATCGTATTCTTCATCGTTGCTTTGGGTGTTTTTTCAGTTGTTGTCTTTGTAAATCCACGACCAACAATTATCTGTGACGACTTTCAGGGCGGTCGATTGCCACCTGATACAGTAAGAGGTGTTCAGTGCCAATGTACTGGATCGAAATTTTATATAAATCACGATGCTCCAGGTGATGGACACGACTTAAGCATTTGTATTGGGCTGATAACAGAAATTCAAACGATCAAATAACTGCATTTTGGTCATGGCTATCGCCTCAGACAGATCTCGGAAAAATCTTAAATCTCATTTTAGAATTTCGAATTTGTTTGACGTGAGTTCGCATCGATTTGCGGACTTGAAGATCGTATCGTTGATGAACTTACTGGACACGTATTGTACGAACGTCGAACCGTATCTCCATAGAGCGCAGGAGATAAATGACGCTCACCGAGGATTGCGCTTGAAAGCCTAGCAGTTGCGCGTTTAGAGCTGGAAAATTATCTTTTAAAACTGATGATAAGACCTCTCTAATCACAGGAGGTTTTTCGATGTTTGCACTTTCAAACGACAATTTGATCTTGGCTGTTCGCTCGCTGGTGAAAGAGGAACGGCAGATCACTCGGGAAATTTTAGATCATATCGGTGAAGTCGCCCGGCGCCGGCTTTATGCCGATCTTGGCTACTCTTCCATTTTTGATTGGCTCGTCAAAGATTTGGGGTACAGCGAATCCGCGGCGTATCGACGAATGCAAGCCGCGCGGATTCTTCAGGCGGTGCCTGAAGCCGCAAGTAAACTTGAATCGGGAGAACTTGGGCTTACCGTGCTTTCAAAGGTTCAGACTTTGATTCGAGCCGACGAGAAACGCACCGGCGAGAAAATGTCAGTCCAAGAAAAGTCCGTCATTTTGGCGAAAGTTGAATCTTGCTCGGGTCGCGAAGCAGAGTTTCGGCTAGCGACGTATTTTCCGGATTTAGCTGCCGAGGCAGTGAAAGAAAAAGTTCGCGTTGTTAGTGACGATCAAGTCAGCGTGCAGGTGACATTCACTCGAGAGCAATTTGAAAAGCTGAAGAGAATTCAGGAGCTCATGTCTCACACCGACATCGACGCTACCAACGCGACACTTCTGGAGGTGGCTATGGATGCGTTTCTTGAAAAGAAAGATCCACTCAAGAAAGTCGTTCGGTCGCGCCTTACGCAAAGCGACACCGCTGCGGAAGTGAAATCAGACGCAGGTTCGAAAAGTGCAAAACCACCAAAAGAAGCTGAGAACGTGAGGCCCTCGACAAGAAATCAGGTTTTGAGAAAATCGGAGGGTCAGTGTGAGTATCGATCACCTGACGGACGCCGCTGCGAGAGTCGACATCTTTTGGAAGTCGATCACATTCATGCTCGCGTGCTTGGTGGGACGAATTCACCGGAGAACCTGAGAGCACTCTGTCGCACGCACAACCTTTTGATGGCCGAGAAGACTTTTGGTCGGGCGAAGATCGAATTTTATCGCCATGAACGGTGATCCGCCTTCGCTCAATGGCGAAAAGTTGCGGCGGCGGGCCGCCTGCGAACATGTGCGCGATACCGTGAAACGGATTCGATCGGCACATAAAAAAAGCCGGAGAGATTTTCTCCGGCCGTATCGGAATTCAAAATAGAAAGTCTGTTGAAGAGCACTTCAGCCGCAAACGAAACTCAAGCGAGCCCCGCCCGCCGGAATGACTTGGCTTAGGCGCGAGAGAGAGTCTTTACGACGTCTTTTAAGGCTTCGACTTGATCGAGCTTCTCCCACGTGAACTCGGGTTCGTTGCGGCCGAAGTGGCCGTACGAGGCTGTCTTCAGGTAGCGAGGCTTCATGAGGTCGTAGCGTTCGATGATCGCTGCTGGCTTCAAGCTCCAGATCTCACGAACGGCTTTTACTAAAAGCTCGCCGCCGACTTTGCTTGTGCCATAGTCGTTGATCATCAAAGAAACTGGTTCAGCGACGCCGATCGCGTAGGCGACCTGCACCAAGCAACGCTCAGCGAGACCTGCGGCCACGATATTCTTCGCAACGTGGCGAGCCGCGTACGCCGCCGAACGATCCACTTTCGAGGGATCTTTACCCGAGAACGCTCCGCCGCCGTGGGCGCCGTGACCACCATAAGTGTCGACGATGATTTTTCGACCCGTGAGACCGCAGTCGCCGTGGGGACCACCGATAACAAAACGCCCTGTTGGATTGATGTGAAACTTCGTTTTCGAATCGATCCACTGCGCGGGAATTGTTTTGCGAATCACTTCGTTGATCACATAATCGCGAAGTTTTTCATTTGTGACGTCCGGCGTGTGCTGAGTCGAAACGACGACGGCATCGACTCGTTTTACTTTTCCGTCGGCGTACTCGACAGTGACTTGGCTCTTGGCATCGGGCCACAGGAAGTCTACGGCTTTTGATTTTCGCGCTTTTGAGAGATTGCGCAGAATCTCGTGCGACATCGCTATCGAGAGCGGCATGAATTCTGGAGTTTCATTCACCGCATAACCGAACATCAAACCTTGGTCGCCGGCACCCTGCTCGCCACCTTGGGCGGTCGCTGTGTCGACTCCGGCCGCGATGTCGCGGCTCTGTGCACCGAGAGTCACCATGACTGCGCAGCTGTTTCCGTCGAAACCTTTTTCACCGCTGTCGTAACCGATATCCGTCACAACTTTTCGAACCACGTCGGCAATGTTCACATAAGCTGACGTCGTCACTTCACCAGCGACGACAGCGACACCCGTCGTGATCAGGGTTTCACAGGCGACGCGCGCTTTGGGATCTTTTGCGAGCATGGCATCAAGTACGGCATCGCTGATTTGATCCGCGACTTTATCGGGGTGACCTTCAGAGACGGACTCACTGGTGAACAGGTAATTTTTCATACCCACGTGCTAGCAAGCCCAAATGGGTACCGTCAATTGACGGCCAACAAATCTTCGCGCAAACCTGCGCGAAGCAGCAACCTAACCCGTCTTTTTGTAGTCGCGCTTGAAGACGCTCTCGAGCCTTGGATTAAGCTGTGAAAGCTTCCCCTCAGCTGATTTTTCGGGGCGACGGTGATTGATATCGTGCTGGCGACGACGCTCTTTGGAAAGCTGCCGCTGCAGCTTATTGACGCACATGTCGGCCGACCGATAGAAGTCGTCAGAAACGGCAAGAGCCTTATATTTTCTGCGACCTTCCGTCAGTGTCACTTCGATCGAACATTCGTGACGGACCATCGAAACCACGATGTGCATATCCATGGGGTTCATCTCAAAGCGCTCGAGTCGATCGAGTCTTTCAGTCATGTAGGTCATGAGGAGGTCCGACGAATCTACGTTTCGAAATGCGAAGCCAACTTTCATTGCAAATGGTCCTTTTGAGAGAGTGAAATGGGATCTATTCCCCCACTTTCTCTCTATCGGCTCGGGTCCAGGAAAACTCGACAAAAGCCCGAGCGCCATTGCCAGAATCTCATTCTGAGACGTCAAATTACTAAAAATGTGTCGGTTCGTAAGGAATTTGAGTCGACGACTTATCGGGCCGTTGCGGCAGCGGCTGTTTCGCGGACCACAACGACTTTAATTTGGCCAGGGTATTGGCACTCTTCTTCAATCTTGTCGGCAATCTGTCGGCACAAAACCAACGCTTTGCGATCGTCGACTCGTCTTGAATCAACGAGAATGCGAACTTCGCGGCCAGCATTGAAAATCAAAGTTTTTGTTACACCCGGAAAACCCTCTGCGATCGCAGACAAAACTTCGATCTTCGCATTGTACACACTGACCGTCGAACGACGCGCGCCGGGTCGTGCTCCTGAAATGGCGTCAGCCGCAATGACCAAATAACAGAGATCGGTCGACGGTTGCTCTTCATAGTGATGCGATTTTACGGCGTGAATAACTTCTGGTCTCTCGCCGTGATTGGCGATGAACTCGGCACCAATGACGGCGTGACCACCTTCGATCGCGTGGTCCATCGACTTACCTACGTCGTGCAAGAGTCCCGCACGTTTCGCCATGATGCGATCCGTTCCACCAAGCTCCGCCGCCAGAATTCCGCAAAGCCATCCCACTTCGGCGACATGGAAATGCTGGTTCTGCGCAAAGCTGTAACGGTAGCGAAGCTGACCAAGTCGCTTTTTGATTTCAGGATTCAGGTCACGTGCACCAAGTTCAGCTGCGATTTTATTTCCATCGTTATCGACACGGCGACTGACTTCGCCGCTGGTCTTTTCAAACAGACGACGAACGGTTTCGACATTCGGTGCTTTTTCGTGGAGCAATTTTTCAAGTGTTCGCGTCGTCACTTCGCGAGCCACAGGATCATAACTCGCCAGCTGAAACGTGTCCTTTTCTGTGATGGTTAGCCCCACTCCAGAAAGACGTTCGAGTTCACGAATATTCGCTTCGCCAGGACCGACCATTCGAACTTTCACATCCGGGTTCGGAATTTCAACGATGCCGATACCCCGCTCGGTCGGAGCTGGTCGCGGAAACCGGTTCAAGACTGTGTGCAAAATTCCTTTTGCTATGATTTCAGCATTCGCCTTCGCCTCTTCTTCAACGTGCGCCGCTTTTCGCGAAGCTTCGATATTGGCATCAGCAAGCGCTTTTTCCACAAGATCGGCTTTGAGGGCGTCGATGTTGAGATCCGCCACGTCCTTCAAGCGGTCGCGCAGCTGCGAGCGAAGCTGCAAAATTTTTTCTTTAGCTTCTCGCAAGCTCAGCTCGCGGTCGCGAACGATTTTTTCGGCCGCCGCCAAGGTCTCTTGATTTTGATCTACCTCACGGCGATCCCCGTTGTATTCGCGATCGAGACGACTTCGTTTCGTGCGTACCTGTTCGTCGAGATCCTTCACGCGCGTTTCGAGATCACTGAGCTCTTTTTCGTAACGAGACCAAACGACCTCCGAAGCCTCTTCGGCCGCAAGAGTCGCTTCTTCTTTCAAGCTTTCGGCTCGATCTTTAGCTTCTTCGAGGAGTGTCACGGCCTCAGCTTGTGCTTCACGCAAAAGGCTCTCGCGCTGGAGGCGAGAGATCAAAATGACGCTGAGGACTCCCACGAGAAGTCCGGCACCAGCTGTAATAGAAATCGCTATGAACATGCCGTTAGAAATACTTCTTTCTTCGGCTGGACGGGAGGATTTTGAGGCTCTCGCGGTACTTGGCTACGGTGCGTCGCGCGATGTTGATTCCATCTCGTTTCAGCATCTCAACGATCTGCTGATCCGAGAGCGGATCCTTCGTATTTTCGGCCGTAATCAGCTCTTTGATCTTCACTTTGACCGACTCGCTGGCAAGAGCTTCGCCGTCGTCCGTGCCGATCCCGGAGTTGAAGAAATGTTTAAGTTCGAAGATCCCCTGGGGCGTATGCATGTACTTGGATGTCGTCACGCGACTGACCGTCGATTCGTGCATACCGATATCGTCGGCGACATCGCGAAGAATCATCGGTCGCAAAAACGACGGTCCTTTGTCGAAAAATTCGCGCTGCCGCTTCACGATGGATTCCGAAACTTTGTAGATCGTGCGCTGACGCTGATGGATCGACTTGATCAACCAAACGGCGCTCTGAAGTTTTTTGGTGACGAAGTCTTTCGTTTCGCCCTGCTGACCTTTGCCAGCCAAAAGATTGCGATAGAAATTCGAAATTCTTAAACGCGGAAGCCCATCTTCGTTGAGCGACACCATGTACTCATCGCCAACCTTGTAAACGAAAACATCGGGCTGAACATAGTGCGTGTCGGGCTGAATGAAGGCTCGGCCCGGCTTGGGATCCATCGAGTAAATAAGCTTCGCCATCTCAGCAACGTCTTCCACGGACGTCGCAAGCGCCTTGGCGATGCCGGCAAAGTTTCGTTTTTCAAGGTCCTTGAAGTGGTTGGTGATCAGAGCCACGACGTCTTTCGTGTCCTCTTGAACATGCCGCGCCTGAATGATCAGGCACTCTTTCAAATCACGAGCACCGACACCAGGAGGATCAAACTCCTGTACGTAAGGAAGAACACTCGCAAGATTTTCCGCGTCGACGCCTTCTTCTTCGGCGATCTGCTCGATTGGTACAGTGATGTAACCATCGTCGTCGACGTAGCCGATCAATATGCCCGCTAAGATTTGTTCTTCATCTGAAAAACCAGAGTTCTTCATCTGCCACATCAGATGGTCGTAAAGACTCTGAGGTGTCGTGATGAGATTCTCATAGTTCATAATCTCTTCGTTACCGCCCGACATGTTCGGCATCGGCTTATAAGTCGCATCAAAGTACTCGTCCCAGTTGATCTCATCTTGTTTTTGAGGATCTTGCTGTTCAGCCGACTGCTCGGTATTTTCGTTGGCGTCCGCCTGAACACCAGGATTTGTCATGTCGTCCGGGCCGTCGGCGAATTCTTCGAGTACGGGATTGTCTTCGAGCTCTTTTCGAACTTCTTGCTCAAGCTCGAGGCGCGATAATTGGAGAAGCTTAATGGCTTGTTGCAGTTGCGGAGTCATCCGCAGCTGCATACCGAGCCCCATCTTCAATCCCATTTTCTGACTCATCGCCACGTCGCTACGCTCCTCTGTTTGTGTCGCTTCGGCCTTTGGCCTTCGCTGCTTTTCGTGCCGGGCACGAAAAGACTGTCTGTGTCGCTTCGCTGGGGTCCACCCCAGCTTCGCTGCTCTTCGCACATTTGCGAAGAGATAAAATCCGCTTCGGCTTACAGCCTGAAATTTTCGCCGAGGTAAAACTTGCGTGCGAGTTCGGAGTTTGCGACCTCGTTGGCGAGGCCCTCGACCTGAACACGCCCGTCTTTCATTATATAGGCATAATCGCAGATCCCTAACGTTTCTCGTACGTTGTGGTCGGTGATCAGGACCCCAATCCCTTTGGCTTTGAGCTGACGAATAATTTCTTGAATATCGCCCACCGCAATGGGGTCGATCCCGGCGAAAGGCTCGTCGAGGAGAATGAATTTTGGCTCGCCAGCCAGCGCGCGCGCGATTTCCACCCGTCGCCGCTCACCACCCGACAGGGCGTAGCCGAAGCTATCTCGGATGTGTTTGATATTGAACTCACCCAAAAGAGACTCAAGTTTTTCAAGTTTCGCCGTTCCAGAGACCCCTTGAGCCTCGAGCGCGACAAGAATGTTTTCGCTCACAGTCAGACGTCTAAAAATGGAGGCTTCCTGCGGGAGATAACTTAGACCAATTCGGGCCCTCTGAAACATCGGCAGATGAGAAATTGATTGATCACCAAGTAGAATTTCTCCTGCATCGGCGGCCACCAGCCCCACCACCATATAGAAGCTTGTCGTCTTTCCTGCCCCGTTGGGACCCAAAAGTCCAACCACCGTACCGGCCTCAACTTCAAACGAAACGCCGTCCACCACTTTTCGAGCTTTGAACGCCTTTGCGATCCCACGAACTGTCAGTTTAATCATCGTTTCGTACCTTTCGGTGGACTGGACGTCGTATCGCTGGCATCCGCGCGTGCCGGATCGACCTGCGCTTTCGCGTTGATCACCTGAACTTGTTTTCCACCCTTTAAAAAAACAATTTCATCGCCCACCAGCTCATCTTGACTCTGCACAACGCGCGGCGACCCTCTGAAAACATAGCGGTCGTCTTTAAAATAAACCGCCACAGATCCGCTCGTAGCTGCTTTATCAGAGTCCGTCACTCTAACTCCGCCCGTGACGACCATCGAATCAAGCAGACGTGCCACAGGATCATACTGAAACTTCGCTTCTGGCCCCGTGAGGCGCATTGTTTCAATATCGATGATCACGTTTCCCTTGAAGGCCGCCAGATTCGTAGCGCCGGAAAAAACAGCGCTGTTCGACTGGATCTGTGCGGTTTTTTCGCCGCGCACTTTTCGCCGAGCGCGAACGTTTCGATTCACGGTCAATTGATTGGTCATTAGATCGGCGACCATGTCGTCCCCTTGCAGGTACAAACGACTTCCCTCAGCATCGGGAGGACCTTCCATATCGATAGCTAAGGGTGAGGTCAGCCGCTTGATTTTGGGATCGTAAAGAACTGATTCAGATTTGAAAGTGTAACCGTTCGATGATCGCGTAATGACATTTCCCTTGATCCACATCGCATAGTTCGCCGTCGTGACTCCGCCCGTTTTTCCCGTCACGACATAAGTGACTCCATTCGAGGCATAAAATTTCACACGCACGTCGTCGAGCGTCCACTCCTCTTTATCATTGGGGCGGACCGCACGATCGGCCCAAAGCTCGATCTCTTTTCCTTCTTCTTTCGCCTCGACCATCATCGCGTTTCTTACGACCTGGCCAGCTTTCGTGTCCTTTGAGATCTCGTTGGCAAGTTGCTTGGCTCGGCCCGTCTTGGATCCAGCGACTCTTTTCTTAACAACACTCACTGGACTTTTATCCAGAGGCTCGAGATCGCGAGGCATCAATACGACGAACTGGACAACAACAATAAGAAACAACAACGCCGAAATAACGAGATTTCGTCGGTTCGCGGACCCGAAAATTTTTCTTAGGAACAAAGTGGTCACACGTATCAAAAAGACCTCGCATCTTCCAGGCTACCACAGTCACAACTGCTATGAAAACCGCATTCCAAGACGCATCTGGACTCAAGCGGCCTCGCGCCAACGCCGATCCAATGCTATGAGAGCACATTGGTTCATTCATCGCGACGGCGCCGTTCTTGGTCCGTTCACAGCGAAACAAGTCGACGAGCGCCTTGCCGCCGGAACCCTTGGTTCCGATTGTCTCGTTTGGGCGCGCGGATCGAACGAATGGCTTCCAATGGCACAATGGAAAGAACTTTCCTCGAAAGTTGAAGACTCCTCGAAATCAGGTCCTCAGCGCATATGGTATTGTGACGCAGGCGCAGGGCAGCCCGCCGGACCACTCACACAAGACGAACTGGTGGAACATTTAAAGGGTTTAAACCGCTGGGACATCGTGACTTTGTGGGGCACAGGCCTTTTGCGTTGGCTTCCTCTCTTCGAAGTTCCCGAAGTCATGGACCTTGTTGGAATCAGTCGACGAGAGAATCCGCGAGCACCGCTTCTCGGGCAAGTCGCCCTGACCTCGGCTGGAAGCTCGACACCTGCACAGCTTTTACCCACACTCACGGTAAGTGTCGGTGGGTTTGGAGTTAAGAGCGCGGGGTTCTTGTCTCGTGGCGACCGCGTGCAAATCGCACTCAAAAGCCAGGATCTACCCAGGATCATTCATGCCATCGGCGAAGTTTTGTACATTTCGCGGTCCGGTGAAGCTGGGATTCGTTTTCTTGATCTAGCACCAGAGGCAAAGGCAATTCTTGTCGACCACATCAGCCGCTTTCACGACAGCGCCGCGGCCGCTTAGAAATTAAAGTTCCTTTTTCTTTTCTTCGCGCATGACCGCGAAATTAATCTCTGAGGCTCCGGCTTCAGTTAAAGTGTACATCACTTTTTTAACTGTTCCCGAATCGACGACTTTGTCGGCCTGAACAGTCACGCGCTTGAAGTCTTCGGGCTTTTCAGCATTGGACTCATCACGACTTTGAACGACGGCTTGACGGATTTGTGATAAACCAGCGACGCGATTTTTTTCTTCCAATAGCCGAAACGCATCTTGAATTCGCGCTTGAAGATTTGGAATCACCGTCACTTCAGGAAGCTGCTTCACTTCTTCGACGAGGGCGACTTCCATCTTATCGACACTAATTTTGCCTTTTGAAATCACTACGACCGTCGCGGGCTTAAGCTCTCGCACTTTCGCCGCTTTGGGCAAAATAACATCGTCTGAAAGTTCGATGACGTCGCCTGTGGTTTGGTAGTTCTGCAAAAGAAAAACCGCAAGAACCGTGAACATATCAACCATCGCTGTCAGCGTCAGCATGGCCGCGATTTGACGCTTCCCACTTCCGAGAGGTCGATTGTGTCGATCGCGTTTTCCGGGAGTGTAAATAGCCATCTATTCCGCCTCGACTGTTGCAATACTGATCGATGAAAATCCACCGCCCAGAAGCGCATCCATACCTAAGATCATTTTCTCATAGGGAACTTCATTGTCGACAGTGACCGTCGCATCCGACTTATCTGGATACATTTGCCGAACAACCTCGAGGCGTTCGACAAGTTCGACTGTCGACCACTCGTTGTTCTTTTTCTCGAACGTGTATTTTTCGGGACCGACGATCAGACGAAACCCGGACTCCTTTACGTCAAGCCGAAGGGGAATGTCGGCAATCGGTGGAGGAGGAGTAATCTGATCCGAAGTTTTCTTTCCGTAAATCGAACTTCCGAGCTGAATCATGGACACCTGCGACCAGACAGCCGTGATCAACAAAAACGTGATGAGAACACTCATCAAGTCGATGAACGGAACGAGGTTCACTTCGACATTCGAATCGCGACCACCAGATTTTTGTTCGGTTTGTGCCATTTTTCGGGTGCTCTTATTCTTTCATTTTCTCGCGGTTCGCGACCACGAGATTCATCATCGACATGCTGGATTCCTGCATATCATTGATGATTCGACCAATTCGTACCTGGAAATATCCGTAAGCCAAAATCGCGATGATCGCGACGATCAGTCCCGCAGCTGTACAGTGAAGAGCTTCGGAAATACCTTCCGACAAAAGTGCCGCTTTCTCGGCGGCTCCCGCTTTCGAAACACCTTGGAACGACTTAATCATACCCATGATCGTTCCGACGAGGCCCGCAAGAGTCGCAAGGTTTCCAAAGACCGCAAGAAACGCTGTCCAGCCCTCAATACGAGGTGTTTCGCGCAAAACCGACGCATCCATTGCAACCTGAACTTCTTCATCAGGACGCTGGTTCATTGTTTGAATCAACCCTGCCTTCAAAGTGTTGGTCAAAGGAGCCGGCTTCGAATCGCAGTATGTAATCGCTTGGCGGATATCGCCGCGAAGAACCATACCGAACAAGTGTTCGTTGAAATCGTTCTTATCGACATTCAGACTTTTAAGAGTCCATAGGCGTTCGATAATCAGCATTATTGTCAGCGCGCCGATGGCCGCAATCACGATCATCGACGGTCCGCCGACTTTAAACGCTGTCACAAAGAAATTGGTCGATTCGTGCGCCATGGCGGCGTCCATCGCGGCTGCTGTTGATGTTGGTTCCACTGTATTCCCCTTTAACTGGCCTTGCGGCTCAAATTCTGTTCTTTAAATTCTAAATCTAGTTCGAGAACGCAAACGGATACGCGACGGTGACAACTTCATTCGTCGGCGGCTCCGGAAATCTCCAGGTCTTCAAACGACTCGTTAAGCACTCAGCCACCGCACGATTGCCAAGCTCATTCACTTTTACGGCTGCACGAAGCACTCGACCCTGCTCGCCGATATCAAATTCCACAGTCAGCTTTCCGACCAGATCCGGTGTCTTGTTGAGCTCTCGCTCATAGCACGATCGGATCACGCGTTCGTTCGAACGAATGACTCTTCGGATCGCTTCTTTGTCGATCGTTCCAGAGAAGGCTTCACCTTCACCGCCCGGAATGACTTTAACGCCGACACGTGTGCCAAGACCGCCAGTTCCGTAACCAGAATTTCCGCCACCGCGACCTTGAGTCGAAATTCCGCCAGCAATACCTTCAAGAGCTCGGCCCGTTCCACCGACTCCTGTATCTTTCGTGACGGACCCAAGCCCTTCACCGGCTCGGTTTTCGTTCATGCCGCTCTTTCCAGTTGCGTTCGCTGAAAGGCCGGCAAGTTCACCCGATCCGGTTGTTGAACCTGCAAGACTGTTGTTCGCGCCGCCACCACCGAAGGTGGAAAAGATTCCAGACTTCGAAGCGTCTTTTGAACGCGACTGAATCTGCGAAGCTTTAGAGTCAGTCGTCTTGATCGCTCCACCCTGCTTTACAGACGTCTGTTGACGTGGCCCCGTTTTATTTCGCGTCGGCGCCGCATTCGCAGAAACTCCGGAATCTTTTTTAGGAACGACACTCTGTGCCTGCGTTTCTTTTGGCTTCACTTGCTGCTTCACCGGCGACGGTGTCGAACGAACAACAACGGGTGGCGGTGTTGGCTGTGGTTTTGGAGGAATCTCAACAACCGTTTTCACCGGCTCCGGCGGTGGAGGAGGCGGAATCGGGGTTGGCTTCACAATAATGACCGCTGTGCGAAGTGGCTCGTCGAAGCCATCTTCGGGTTCCAGCGGTTTATTGGGTGAGTAGAGAAACATATAGAGACTCATGACAGCCACAAGGGCCATCGCAAGAACCACGCCCGTGACTTCACTTGTTGTCAGATCAAGAAACGGCGCCATCAATGGCTTCGGCGCTTCACCAACGTAGCGAACGATGATGGAAACTCCATCGCCGACTTCCATTTTGATGAGCTCACCTTGCTCAAGAGTGATCGACGAAAGTTCGCCAGTTCGCGCGATCCGTCCCAAACGACTCAATTCCGAAAATGGCTGCGATGTTTGACCGCGCACCACTTCACCATTGGCGTCAGGTAGGATGTAGACGACCGCCGGCTGATCAATCTTAACGATCGGAGCACGCCGCAAGCGGGCACCCATAATCGGAACTGGAATGTCACAACTTGGCTGACTTCCGATGGTGATCGTCTTTTTTTCTGAGAAAGAATAAGTCGCAATCACGCGCTCGCGCCACGCCACCATCACTTCAACGACGGATCCCTTGGTGGGCTTCACGAACTCTTTGACATTCTGATAGCGACTTGGAGGTGCAAATGTATTTCGCGACTTCTTCTTCTTCGTCCCCTGGGACTTTGTCGGAACTCGAATCGGCCGAGACGCAGCGACTTCAAGACTTCCCGAAATTATGTCGACGGTTGACCGTTCAACAGGTTTTGAAAATGCACTTGGTGAAGGCGGAGCGACGATCGCCGGAGGTACGACGGAGACAGGCGTCGGCGGAGGTGCAACAGGAACTGGCGTCGGCGCGGCAACTGTCGGCGGAACGGCTGTTGGCGGAACGAACACCGGAGCCGGCGAAGTAACAACCTCGGCTGGCGGAGGCATCACGACCGAGGGCATCGGCTCAGGGGTTGGGATAACCGGCGGCGGCGCTTTTGGTTTTGGAACGCCAATGTAAAACTCGATTTTGTAATCGCCAATTTCGATTGTGTCACCGGACTCGATCGCCATGTCGAGAACCGCTTCACCATTTCTTTTCGTGCCGCTTTCGGATCCAAGATCCGCTATGTACCATTGGCCATCACGCTGCTCGAGAGCGCAATGAATCACGGAAACTGTCTCACCCTCGAGGGGCAACTGCACGTCGGCCTGCCGACCCATGACAATCTGACTATCGACGAACTGCTTTACGCCGATCAGCGCACCATTTTTGTGAATTCTAAGAACAACAGGTTGTTTAGGAGCCAAAGTCATCTTGCAGGCTCCGCGTTTCCACGAACGTTGCTTTCAGCCCGACCGACGTCTTCAGCTGTTTTTCTCATCTCAGGTAAAAAGTTTTCTCGAAGTTTGAAAAGTCGTCGCGAGTTATTCATTCGATTTTGAAGCAGAACAAAAAGCTCCGGCTTTTGAGTGCGACCTTCAATCAACTGATCTTCAAAATTAATTGTGGTTCGTTTCGGAGTTTTTCCGCTCGCTCCTGCAGATGAAGTTTCCTGCGACAGCGCAAGAGCCGGCGTGAGCGACAGCAGCAAAGTGCTTATCACCGCTAAGATCCGAGGCGATCCAAAAACTGAGTTGAATTTATGATCCATAAAGAAATCTAACAAGTTGCCCGCCTTCGAGATCAGGGTGCCGAACTGCTACTCGCTGCTTTTCGTTCGAGTTGATTTGCGCGCGTAAGAACATCCTTCCTCTCAGTCTCAAGGAACTTCACTCGGTAAACAAGCGGCAGCCCTTCTTTGGGCCTGTTTAAGTTGTCTATGAGGAGAGCTGCATAATTCAGCAAGAGGATTGGATCTTTATTGTTACGCTTTATTGTCTCTTCAAAAACTTTTCGTGCCTTTTCGAATTCGCCCTCGCCCTTCAAAGCCAAAGCGTAATTGTTGGCGATGGTGACATCTTGTCGGCCCGCATTCCACGCAGCCTCAAGCCGCGGAAGTGCTTTCTTCCAATCGCCACCTTTTGCGTAGTGAGCCCCGAGATTGGCGTTGGCCTCCGCGTGACTTTCGTCGAGACGAAGCGCTTTCTTGAATTGCTCGACGGCCGCCAATTCGTCGCCCTCGGCCAGCAGAGTCAGACCATAGTTATTCAGAATCGAAGCTCTCGGCTCGCCTTTTTCTATAGCACGAAGTAAGAGAAGCTTTGCCGCACCAACCTTTTTCTGTCGAAAGTTCCACATCGCAAGTGCGTTCAAGACGACCGGGTCATCGGGATTTGAGACCAGAACCCGTGCTGCTTCTTCTTGGACCTTTTGCGCCTGATTTGTTCGAAGAGCCTGCGAAAGGTTCGCATACTTCGCATCGATCATTCGTCCATCGCCGCCGACGACCGTCCCGCTTGCGGTTGCGCTGCCTGAACCAGAATCGCCCCCTGAGGGCGTGGGAACAACGCCGCTGGATCTTGTCGACCCTCCGGGAGCAACGGTCGGCTCCGTTTTAGGTCCGGATGAGCACCCGATAAAAAGACCGAGGCCGACGGGGACGAAAGAAAATCTGAGATACTTCATCATAACCCCATCCAGTCGCCCGCATTGCTATCTACTGCAATATCTCCAGCGTCCGAGTACTTCGCGTCGTAGAATGAAAGTCCGGCGCGCGCAGCCCGGGTCCAGGTTCCGTAGGTTTCAAATTCTAAAGACCGGTCGACCGCGGCTTGGTACGAAGTTCTAGCTTCCGTTTTAAAACGGTTGGCTTCAACTTTAATCAGTTCGCGGTATTTTTCTGCATCTTCGCCCGTGAGGCCTGATGGCGGCTGAATTTTTTCAAACTTCTGCGCCAGCATATCGTAAACCTGTCCCGTGCTTGCAAGGGCAGCCACAATCACAGGTCCATAATCAAGACGAATGACTTCTTTCATTTGGTCGACGTACTTTTTCACGCCGGCCTGCACTTGCGTCGCAGCGACACCCTGAGATTTGTCGGTCGTACCAAATTTGATCGCGGCCAGTTCTGCACGAGAAGGCTGCGCAATCTCAAACCGCGCTTCTGCCAAGAACCGCACCGTCGACTCGCGAGCCAGCGGTGGTGCGTTTTTATGGAGCCTCATGACACTGCTGTACCCCTGCATCGACTTGGTGAAGTTGCCATTGCGGCGGTCGTAATCGGCAATTCGGAAGGTTGATTCAATCGCGCGCTCGGCCGTGGCAGAGCCGCTATCGAGATAAAGTTTGTAGTACTGAATGGCTCGCTTCTCGAGATTTCGTCGGCGCCACATCTCAGCCTCAAGAAACAATGTGTCGACCCGGTCGGCACGCTTCGAATTTCTTCGATAGAGTTCGTAGTTGGCACTCGCCTCATTCGGATTCCCAAGGCCATCCCAAATGACGGCTGCATTGAAGAATCCATTCACAGCACGCTGATCTTTTGAGTTGGACTCGGCAAACAAAGCGTACTGCTTGGCCGCCATATCAAGCTGGCCTGACTGCTGATAGATTTTTGCCAACGCGTTTCTCGCATCGTTCTGCAAGGTTTTGGTGCGAGCGTCTTTTCCGGGCGCCGCGATCACAAACTGATAGTTCTTTGCCGCCGAAGAAAGCTCACCAGCTTTTTCAAAGCTCGTCGCAGCCTTAAATCGCGCAGCGAGGACAAGTTCGGGATCTTTTGAGACGCCCGCATAAGTTTCAAACTCGCGGCCGGCCGTCGCCATATCACCCGTAGCCGCAAGCTTTTCAGCCTTCGCGTAGCTCGCTTTTTCCATCAGCTTTCGAACCTGCCCGCCAAATTTCGAATTCGCGATTTTCGGGTTGGCCAAAAACGCTTGGCCTTTGTCGGCAAACCCTACGATGTCGTCTTTGAGTTTGTAGATATCAAGAATAAGGTTTCCAGCGATCTCTCCGTTTTCAGACGCCGGATTGGCATAGAGAGTCTTCTCGAAAATCGGTATCGCTTGATCGAACTGGTTATAGCTATAGTAGATAACACCCAATCGACGCTCGATATCGCCGACCTTTTCACCTTTTGGAAAAGCTGCGATGTATTTAACTGCCGCACGTTCAAATTGCTCAACCGCAGGATCAAACGGAATTTTGCCTAAATCTTTTCCTCGTTTCGCATCGATCTCTTGGGCCGAAGGAAGATCTTTTTCGAAAGCAAGAACGGCATTGAGCAATGCCTTCTCTTTATATTGTCCCTTTAAGTCGCGATCCGCAGCGTACACATAAAGTCGTGCAGCATCCGAAAAACGCCCCATATCGAACAACAGTTCTGCGTGGAAAAACTGCATCTCGTAGATCTGTGGCGAGTCGGGAAAGTGTTTCGAATATAGGTTGTAGCCGCTATGAGCTGCGTCCTGCGAAAACTTGGCCCTCGAGTTCTGCGCCGTTTGATGCAGCTGAAGAACATGGTTTCGAAGAGTCGTTTCCTGAAGACGATAAACATCCGTCACAAGCTTTGGATTCTTTTTGTTTTCTTGAGCCCAAAGTGAGTCCGAACCAAAGTTCTGAAGCCAGATTTCAAGCTGCCGTCGGAATTCACGAGCATCGGCGGCAACGAATGAGAGTACGATTTGATACTGATACTCGGCCGCTCGTTCGCCCGTCGGTGCAAATTCAATCAGCTGTCTAAAAATTTGGGCCGCTGTTCGTCGTGCACCTTGGTCCGCTGTGATATAGGCGTACTTTTCAAGCATCTGCATAGCGGCTCGCTCGTCACCCGAGACGCGCAAGAAGTCAGCGTAGGCGCGGTCAACGGTTCCCACTTCTGAATAGAATGGAACGTAGTCCTTCAACGCTTCGATCGCTAAGCGAATGCGATTGATTGATTTTTGGCCGGCCACGTTGGCCGCAGCATCCGCCGCTTTGCTCATTCGAATGACTCGCTCTAAATACTTAAGCGCGTCGGGAGTCCGACTTAGGCGATACAAACACCATGCACCTTTGTAGTACGCAAACGAAGCCAGGCGGGCCCGCTTCGCTTGGATAACCTTCTGATAGTTCGAGAAAGCTTGGCGCCAATTCTCGTTCTCAAAATAGAATTCTCCGAGTGCGAAATGGGACTCGGTCACGTAGACGCTGTCGGGAAATCGTGTAACAAGCTGTCGATAAAAGTCTTCGCCCTGTTTTGTATTTCCAAGTTCGAAGTGATTGTACCCAAGAAAGAACAGCGCTTGATCGATCTTTGAGTCGTTGGGAAAGTCCTTAACGAACCAATCGTAAAGCTGAATGGCTTTCCGACTGTATTCACGAGTGATGCTTGAATCAAGCTTCGGCTTGATCTTGGTTTTCTTGTCGAGGAAGTCTTTTACTTTCCGGTCGTATTCATTTTGAATCCGAAATTCCACAAGACGCGCCTTTTCAACATAGCGCTCGGCCAGTCGAAGCCAAATCTCACCCCGATTGGCACTTTTTTTCGTCTGCTGAGAGAGTTTGAAAAGAGCCCGAATTTCTTGATCCAGTAACTTTTCGTACTGGGCTTCTTTTGTATCTGAATCCAAAAACGAGTTTGATCGAGGTGGCTTTACAGTACCCATGCTTCTTGTTTTGCTAGGAGCAGGAACTTCAAGCGCTCTTGACTGCGGGAGAGCTGATCTCTTTAGACTTCCACCGATGGAACTTTTCGCATTGACCGGTCCACTTGAGACCGGAACCTTGCTACGAACAGCTTTGGCCGGCGCCTTCTTTGCGGTCTTTTTTCGTTTACGAGTGTCCGCGGCCGACTCCCGCCGCGACGATCCCGACGAATCAACGGCTGACTGAGGCGAAGCCTCGACCGGTAAAGACGCAAGTACGGACGCCGCGAGGCTTGTCGCCACCATAAGTGGTAAAGACACGGCCGCAAATTTCGAAGACAAATTAAAGTTCATAATTTACTCGCAAGCCTTCACACCGAGGTAATGATAGTTCCCGATTTCATCGAGCCAGAATTCACCCTGGAACGGCCAATAGTCGTAACCATTCTGAATAAAGAAACTTCGATCTTGCTGATCGCCGACCTGATCTCGGATCAAGCCCTTGCCGGCAATCTCTTTTTTCACGGCTTCTTTTTTGCCAGACAACATATCCAAGCGAACCAAGCTTGCCTGCTCGAAATGTCCTGAAAGGTCTGTTTGAATGCGCTCCAAATGACGTCGAATCAATCGACCGGTTACAACCTGCGTTGTCCCCATACGGCGTTCGACAACTCGCTTCGCATAGCGACCGACCCGAGAGTCTCGCCATGTGGCCGGTGAGCTTTGAATTCGGCGAAGTTCCGCTTCAAGATTTCGGATATAGGCCATCGACCGTCGGACATCGCCCTCGCGAAGAACTTGGCGTGCGACCAGAAAGGGGATCTGGATCTGGCGACTTTTTTTGCCGACTTTTTTGAGCTCATCAAAGCTCTCATCGATTTTTCTTATCTCGCGGTAAAGCGAAATCGATGAACTTGGTGACGACGACATCAACGTCGCCCGCAGATCCTTTTGCACAGGACCATACACTCTTTCAAAGAGGCTCAGTGTCGTCTCCATCTCGTCGTATCGACAGATGTAGTGATAGACGATCGAACGAAGCAGCAGCGACTCTGGCTGATAAAATTCGTCATAAAAAGGGGAATGGAGCGAGTGAAAGTTCGAGAGCGCCGACCGGAAACGACCGTCTTGCAAAAGAGCCCACGTGGATTCAAAAAGCGAATCATGCCACTGCTCCGTATCGCGTGGAATTTCACGATACGCTTCAATCGCATCGGCGTACATTTTTCGCTGATACAAAGTTCGCGCGCGACCCATCATCGCATTAACTCGGCTCTTATTCGTTATACCAGCGTCAGAACTTGTCTCGGCCAACGCTGCGAAGACTTGCTCGGCTTTTTCTAGCTGGTTAGCTTCCACCAACGAAAGCGCCAGCTGGTAGCGAGCGCGGTTATAAAAACCAGAGCTCGAACGCACGCGGTTGAGCTCGCGGGCCGCTTCAATAAAGTTTCGATCTCGGTACCGAACTTCGCCACGACGGAAGTAAAGCATATCCCGGTTGGCCGCCGGGAAATCTTCTTCATTGATCTGCTTCACAGCGTAATTCAGAAGAATATCGCTCTCCAACGAATCCCCCGCCACGGTCAAGCGCTCAAGGGCCTGCCTGACGTAGCGGTTTTTCGGATTCGTCTTTCCTTCGGACCGAATGATTTCGTAATACGGGAAAGCCGCGACCTGATGAAGTTTCAATTCTTGCAGCGTGCGGCCTAAGATAAATCGGATCTGAAGAAGGCGCGCCGGATTCTTCTCTCGGTCCAAGAGACCAAAGAATATCTTTGAAGCTTCGAAGTAGTCATTGCGGCGGACCGCCTGACGGCCCCGGTCTTCTTCTCTCTGAACGGCGTTGGCCTTGGGACGAGGAGCCGTCGCTCTGACCGCGGTTCCCGTTTTTGCTCGAGGTCGGACAGTTCCAGTTTTTTTCTTGGGAGCAACACGACGTTTTTTTTGCTGAGCGCTGGAACCAGACTGAGCCAAAAGCTCGCCGAATTCAAAGTCGTCTGATGCGACGGCTTCAGCATCTTTGTCTTGAGAGACGATCCCTGTGTCGATCATCGGCTCGAGTTCCGAAAGTTTATCGATTTCGTTAACCAAGGAAAGCACGGTTTCAAGTGATCGAGGATCCACCGCCGCTCCTTCGGTCAGATCAAGACCACCGGCCGACGGACTCAAGACGCCCGCGCCGATTCCTGTTGGCGCAGCAAAGACTGGCGTCGATGCGGGAACTATCGCGACCAGAGTTGTCAGTACACAGGGGATGACTGTTCCGACAGATGCCATCAAATAAGGTGTGAGGGATTTTCTTGTCATCGGTATGTTGCCTCCGGAAAGAAGAAGCTCGCGCCCACAGTTATGAACAAATTGTTGTATGTCGAATTTTGCTTAGCACCCGCGACACCCGACGTAGCGCTGTAGAAGTTCCAAGAGAAGTCCCAGCGAATCGCGGCCGACTTCGTCAGCGCAAAAATCTGTCCGGTTCCAAGATGAATCGTAGGCTCCGCGCCACCCTGGTTCGTGTTTGTCATCCCGGCACCTGCGGAGAAATAAAGATCAAACGGAGTGATCTTACGATTCACGAACGACATTTTTCCGTAGACCGGCGTCCACTTCACATCGACCCCGTAGTAGCTGGTCGGCGAAACAAAGTTCGTCGTCCGAATTCCGCGTTTGTAGAGATCCTTCGTCACATCTTTTTCGCCAGTGGCGAAAATCATCCCCAATCCTTCAATCGCCCAGCGCTCGTTGAAGAAATAGGCCAAGCGACCACTGAGTCCAAAACTTACGAAAAACTTGTCGTTGAGAAGTCCATTGAGTCCACCAAATCCCTCGAAGCGACCCGTCTTTGGAAGAAATCTTTTTTGAATAACGGCGATGTCCTTAAATTCTGAAAGCGACGTAAGATCTGATACGTCCTTCATCTGCACTTCGCCTTGCTTCGTCGTGACGGTCGGTCCCGCTTTTTGTTTTTGACCGTCGTCGATCACTTCATCACTGGGTTGAGGGTCACCGACAAAAAGTGTCTCTATCGCATCCATTTCACCGGGTACCGAGGAGACGCCCGAAGGCGTGGTCGCGGCGGCCGCGTCCTCTGTGATCTCTTCTTCTTGCGCCATCGATGCATTCGAAACCACAATGGTAAGAACGAAAAAAATCACTCCGAAGCTTCGGCGAGAGAAGAAATTCCGCTTTTTAGTATCTGAAATTAACTTCATCACTCACCTCAAAGAGACGGCAGCATGTAGCTGATGCCGAAATTCAAAAGACCTTCGATAAAGATTTTTTTCTCGAACGCACTTGAAGGCTGAACCGTCGTCGCGCTATCCAGAGGAATCGAAACAGGGTTTGGCCCCTGGTAGACAAGCGCGCGAAGATCGAACCGCACAGAAAGCGACGGCGTGAAATGAAACTTCTGACCAAGGCCAACAGAAACAACGGGGTTTGATGAATCGCCGATACCGTACATGCCGGCGCCCAACAATCCGTAGAGGTGTAGGTTCATCACGTAATCTTTGGTGAAAGAAAGTTTTCCGTAATAGGCGGAGTACTGCCAGCTCGCCAACAAAAGGTACTTAGGTGCTGGCGCATACTGAAGGTTCGCATTCAGCGGAGGTGCCGTGCCTGGAATCGGATTCAGCTGTGCCGCTTCACTCGAGAGACCGCTTAAAAATGTTGTGCCGAAGATGTTGATCCCGTGGTCTTCGTTGATGTGATAAGAAAGTGTGCCACCAAGCTGAAACGGATTGTAAAATGGCTCTGTCAGCGCGTAGCCCATAAGAAAACCAAGCTCGATGCGTTTCGAAAGTGAGACCACGCGATTTCTAACACTCGCTGGTTGATCGAAAACCGGAAGCACGGATTCGGTCGCAAGTTCTTCGGTCGGAAATTGAATCGTCTCACCGAGCGCCGGCGCGGACGACAGTATCGTGGTGATCACCACGACGAACAGGCTAACGAGATTTTTGCCACGCATGCAGACTCCCAACTCTCGACGGCTTGAGAGCACGTCGACTGGTTGTCATTGTGGCACCGTGTGTAAGCTGTTGAAAAGCCTAATGAACCCCGACCCTAGACCGAGCCTATCCGAACGTCCGGTTTCAACGCGCAGGTTTTCAGCTCGATATCAGCGAAGTTTTGCGTGCAAGAGGTCCTGTAAATGAAGAAGTCCGACAGGACGAGAAGGCTCCTCCGACGCACGATTCACGACGAAAAGAGTCTGAATTTTAAATTGCTCCATCATGAACAATGCACGTTCTGCGAGCTCTGCCGCATCGACCGTCTTCGGAGCGCGCGACATAAGATCACTCGCTTTGTCTTGAAGTGGATTGAGACTTTTGTCCAGGCGCCTTCGTAGATCACCGTCGGTCACAACGCCTACAAGTTTTTTCGAATCATCAAGAACACCGGCGATACCGCGAACTTCTTTTTGAGTCATCACCGACAAAACATCGCGCATGGGAGTTTCGGTCGACACAAGCGGGAGAGCGTCACCGGTGTGCATGACGTCCGAAACACGCGTCAGGAGCTTTCGCCCCAACGTTCCGCCCGGGTGAAGTTCTGCGTACTGTTCTCGGCTAAATCCTTTGCGCTGAAGCGTTGCCACCGCCAGAGCATCGCCCATCACAAGAGTCGTCGTGGTCGACGCGGTCGGAGCGAGACCCATAGGGCATGCCTCTTCGCTGACACTTACGTCCAGCATCACGGCGCCGGCTTTTCCTAGAGTGCTTGAAGCTTTTCCTGTGACAGCGATCAAAGGAATATCTTTGCGACCTACGTACCGAAGAAGTGCTTCAAGTTCAGGTGTCTCGCCGCCGTAACTGATCGCAAGTACCACGTCACCGGTTCCGATCACGCCCATGTCACCATGAGAGCTTTCAGCAGGGTGAAGAAAAAACGACGGTGTCCCGGTGGATGAAAATGTCGATGCAATCTTTCGACCGATCAGACCTGACTTACCCATTCCCGCAACGACAAGTTTACCCGAACAGCCCGCAATCAGATCGACCGCTCGAGTGAAACTCGAACTCATCGGCTCAGAGGCCAGTCGCTGTTTCATTTTCTCGAGACCGCGAATTTCTACATCGAGGACACGGGTCGCTTCAATGACATCGATCATCGTTTCAGCTGGCATTAGGGAGCCTCAGACCTGATTGACCGATTAGTCTTTACGACCCGCCGATCGGTGGATTTTTTCTTTACGGCTATTTTCATTTTCGGACGCACTCTTTGTCGAAGCTTCTGACGATGAAGAGCGGCCTCGACAAAGCTACGGAAAAGCGGATGCGGACTTGTCGGACGAGATTTAAATTCAGGATGGAACTGAACGCCAACAAACCACGGGTGAGATTCGATCTCGATGATTTCAACAAGATCTCGGTCCTCGCAAACTCCTGCCAGCGTCATCCCGTTTTTTTGAAAGAGCGGTCGATATTTATTGTTGAATTCATAACGATGGCGATGGCGTTCGTGGATGAGGGGTTTACCGTAAACCCTTCGAACGATCGTGCCCTCGGTCAAAGAGCACGGATACGAACCGAGGCGCATCGTTCCGCCCTTATCTTTGATCGTGCGCTGCTCTTCCATAAAATCGATGACAAGGTTTCGAGAGGCCTTCGTGCGTGCGCCCGATTTCAAACCATCTTGAAATTCGCGCGATGTCGCGTCCGAAATTCCGCAGACGTTGCGTGCAAATTCAATCGCCGCCAGCTGCATCCCAAAACAAATTCCGAAAAAAGGAATCTGCGCCACACGCGCATGTTGGATCGCGACCATTTTTCCAGCAGCACCGCGCTCACCAAAACCGCCCGGTACCAACACTGCGTCGACACCCTCAAGAGCGCTCGCAACGTTGTCTTCCGTCAATGGTTCCGAATCAACCCAAGCAAGTTCCACTTTCGTGTTGTTGGCGATACCACCATGAACGATCGCCTCACCCAAAGATTTGTAACTCTCTTTGAGATCAACGTACTTTCCAACAATCCCGATCTTCACCGTTTTAGCTGGGTTCTTTAAAGTTTTAACGATCGCTCTCCACGGAGCAATGTGGGCTTCTGTCGCCGCGCTATCGCGAGCGGTGGCATCGTCTTGCATGCCGAACCGTTCGATCACTTTTTGGTCAAACTCTTGATCGTGAAGCATCAACGGGACTTCGTAAATTGTCGAACAGTCCTGAGCGCCAATGACATTCTCAGGCCGCACCGAACAGAAGAGTCCGATCTTTGCTTTCACATCTTTTGGAATCGGACGTTCGCTTCGACAAATCAAAAAATCCGGTTGAATCCCGATTTCGCGCAACTCTTTAACAGAGTGCTGCGTCGGTTTCGATTTCAGCTCGCCCGCTGCCGCAATGTAAGGAACATAGGTCACATGAATGAAAAGTGAATTCTCATGACCCAGATCGGTTCGCATCTGACGAATGGCCTCAAGAAATGGAAGACTTTCGATGTCACCGACAGTCCCGCCAATTTCGACAATCGCAATTTCTGCGCCTTGTGCCGCTTCGAACATGCGACCTTTAATTTCATCCGTGATGTGAGGAATCACCTGAACTGTTCCTCCAAGATAATCGCCGCGACGCTCGCGCGCGATAACCTGCTCGTAAACTTGTCCGGTGGAAACGGAATTCGAACGGTGAACTGTGATCGACGTGAATCGCTCGTAGTGACCAAGATCAAGATCCGTTTCGGCGCCATCTTCAGTCACAAAGACTTCGCCGTGTTGTAGCGGCGACATTGTGCCGGGATCAACGTTCAAATACGGATCAAACTTCATGATGGTCACTTTAAGACCGCGCGCTTCTAGCAAAGTTCCCAGTGACGCTGCCGTGAGACCTTTACCGATCGACGAAACAACTCCGCCAGTGACGAAAATAAACTTTTGGTTCAGCGCTTTCGCCGTTCGCGAGGTCGCACGCGACGTTGTTTTTGGCGCGCGTTTCTTTTTAGATGCCATCGGGAAGTCTCCTAGCGGGCGCGAGATGCCAGCATTTTCTCAATCTTTTCCACGTCCTGAGGAGTGTCAACACCCCAGCTTTCATGCCCTGTACGAACGACATGAATCTTTGCACCTAGATACAAAGCTCTCAGCTGCTCAAGTCCCTCTAAAAGCTCCAGCTCGCAGGGAGGAGTCCCACAAAACTGCTTAAGAAAAGCAGGTCGGAACGCATAGATTCCAACATGCTTTAAAACTGCGCGACCCGGCGCGTTTGCTGCCTGCGTGCCAAGAGCAACACCACGAGAAAAAGGAATCGGTAGGCGACTGAAGTAAAGCGCGCGGTCATCTCGCCCAAGAACGATCTTGGCCGTTGTGAGAGAGTTCAAAGCTTCTAAACCCTCTTTGGACGACACATCGATGTCGCGACCTAAAGTGGCCATCTGAATATCGGCGTGTTTTGAAAATGCCGCCACCAAGGCATCCAGTGGAGCCGCCTCAATCAGAGGCTCATCGCCTTGAATATTCACAACAACATCGACACCTGTCAGGCCCGAAGCCTCAACCGCCGCCCAAACTCGGTCAGTGCCACTGGGGAGTTCCGGATGAGTCATGACCACGCGGGCTCCCGCTTCGGTTGCCACTTTTGCAATTCGCTCATCATCGGTCGCCACAAGAATTTCGCGCAAGCTCTTGGCTTTTCGTGCGCCGTCAATCACATGCGTGATCAAAGGCTTCCCAGCGATTTTCACAAGAGGCTTACCTGGAAAACGCGTTGAACCGTATCTTGCGGGAATTACGCCGACAGAATCCATCCGCCCCCTTTGAGTCTCGAAATAGAAAACCAAACGCCGATCGCAAAACAAACAGCGAAAAGCAAACACGCTAAAACAGAACCGACAAAACCCTGATACCAGCCGTCGTTGCTGGCAGAAAGACCATCACTTGAGCGACGCGCGAGCCGTGTCCAAAAAAAGAAGGTGGAAAACACGACAGCGAAAAAAAGAAAGAATGCGAGGGCCAGTTCGAGATTTCTCACGGAAGCTTAGGACCCCGCCGCCGATTCCTGCACCCACGATTTGTAGACATAGTCTTCAAGCTCCTGCAGACCGACGCGTTTTGTGCTCGATACGAAAAAAATCGCATCCACACCCGGTATCACTTTAAACTTCGCACGGACTTTATTTTCCTCCGAGCGATTGAGCTTGTCTGACTTCGTCAGCACAACACCCAGAGGACAGTTTCGTCGCTGCAAAAACTTAAGCAACATTTCCTCTTCGTTCGTCCAATCGCGTCGGCAATCCATCAAAAGAAGGGCTCCCTTGAGAGCTCCCCTCGTCGAGAGAAAAGTCTCGATCATCCCGCCCCACGTCGCCTGCTCATCGCCCGAGCGTTTCGAATAACCGTATCCGGGAAAGTCGACCAATCGATATTGAGGCCCGTCGAAAAAATTGATGAGGCGAGTCTTACCTGGCGTCGAACTGGTTTTGGCGATTTGCGACTGAGCCCATGCATTGATGAGCGTGCTCTTTCCGGAATTCGAACGGCCCAAAACTGCAATCTCGGGCCGAAGATCGGACGGACATTGTTCGAGGCGCGTCGCGCTGGTGAGGAACTGAAAACGACCTGGCATCGCAAAGGTCTAACACACACTTGGCCGGTCCGGAATCTCGGACCGAAGAATCAGATTTTAGATTAAATCCTTCGAGCCACCGGTGTTTTGGCGTCAGACCCATCTGATTTGAGTTTGAGGCGCAAAAAGGTCCGTCCATCGTTTTGCAATGAGGCTCCGTCGAATCCGAAAGCCGAATAAGCCCGACAATTAAGCCTGTCTCACCGAAAGGACTACCCCCAAATGAAAACCGATTTGCCGACCGAATCACAAACTCCGCCTCGCCTCCCCGAATCCGCCTCGGCGGCTCCGCTCCCTGGGCCCAGCGCAGGCCGGGCGTTTTTAGTTTCGATCGGTCGCCGATCGACGTCGACAAAAGGATCGTCCGACAACTTGATGACGCCGCTTGCGACACCAATGCTTACCTTGGGCTCGGATCCCAGCTGTGGACTTTGTTTACGAGACCCCGCGGTCAGCCCGCGCCACGCGCGCATTGAAAGTCGCGGTGAAACTTGGATTCTTCGAGACCTCCAATCTCCCACCGGCGTTTTCGTCAACGACACGCGCGTGAACGAAGCGCCGCTCACAGATCTTGATCGAATTCAGATTGGCGAAACCGTGCTTCTCTTTCGCTCCGGAGATGAAGACAAAAATAAACTCGCTTCGAAAAATCAAGACTGGAGCCTTCAGCTGGAACGTCTTCCGTCATTTGCCGCGACGGACTTTCCCGTTCTGATGACCGGGCCATCAGGCGCGGGAAAAGAAATTTTGGCCAATGCGATTCATTCGTCATCGAAGCGCCGAAAAGGAGCTTTTGTCACAATTAACTGCAGCGCCCTCAGCGAAAGCCTCATCGAGAGCGAACTCTTTGGACACGTGAAAGGTTCATTTTCCGGCGCGACCCACGACCGAAAAGGTGCTTTTGAAGCTGCACGTGGCGGAACGATTTTTTTAGATGAGATCGGCGATCTTCCGCTGTCGCTCCAACCAAAACTTCTTAGAGCTCTAGAAAATAAAGAGATTCGACCCGTAGGAAGTGATCGCACGATTGAAACAGATGTTCGAGTCTTGGCCGCCACTCACAAAGATCTTGAACTCATGGTGCAGCAAGGGCGCTTTCGCGAGGATCTTTACTGGCGTTTGAATGTTTGCGCCATCAAACCGCCGGCGCTGAAGAATCGAATGGAAGATTTCACGGACCTTGTTTATCTGTTCGCTAAACAGATGCGCGTTCGATTGAGCCACGGAGCCATCGAGCGGCTTCGAGAGCACAGTTGGCCTGGAAATATTCGGGAACTTAAGAACGTGATCTCACGGGCCTCGGCCTATTTTCCTGGCGCCCATATACAGGTCGAAGATATCGAGACCTTGATTGATCGCCCGCTGATGATTGCGCCAGAAGCTTTCTATGTTGCCGAGGGAACAATCCCAGAAGACTCGTCGGACACGACGGGCGCTGGGGCCATTGGCGCAATGTCCAGCGGAGGACGCGTGATGCGCGAAATCGAAAGAGAAATGATCATTCGACGTCTCGTTGCCAATCGAGGCAATCAACGTCAGACAGCGATTGATCTTGGAATGCCCAAAAGCACGCTGCACGACCGACTAAAAACCTATTCGATTGATTTGAACCAAATTAAGCAATTTGCCTAAGGCTTCATAGGTTAATCGAAGAGCCGCTGCGGCGGCCAAGCCCTGCGCGGCGCACTTCTAGCTAAGCGCCGAGCAGCGCGGTACTTTTTCGGGCCCAAATTTTTACTCGGGCCTGGTTTCTATTCTGGGTTTAGAACCAGAGTTTTAAAGAAAACGCGACGAACTTTACCCTTCGTCAAAAGTGAATTCAGATCCTTTCGGATCAAAAGCTTGAGCTTATTTTTTCCCTCTTCGCCAGCGAGTTCCGGGTACGTCACACGCTCGACCGATCGTGCAATCGCATCGCGAATTTCAACATCTCGATCTTTGATCTCGACAGCGGAATCTTGATTGTCGGTCTGAAGATACAGTTCGAAGGCGGCCATCGGGAATGCTCCCGCGGCAGCTTCCGCAGTCCGACGCAAATTGACGACAATGCGCTCGACCAAGACGACAAATTCAGGATGTAGAAGTGGGTCGTTGAAGTCCTCAAAACTTCCTTTCGCGTCGTAGGTGAAAACACCATCGGCGAGATCACTGAAACTTGCGACCCAAACTTTATCGTTTTTAGGTAAGAGCGTGCCTTTCACCGTCATCGAAGCAATCACGAAAAGTCCAGCAAGAGCGGCTAGAACCAAAATCAGCGACAATTTCTGCCCCAGTGACCTTGAGCGAAGCCAAGAAGTTTTCGTTCCAAAAAATGTCGAAGTATTTCGAAGCTGACTTTTTAGTCCAATGACGAGGCGAACTTTTAATTCCGACAGCAATCCTTTCGAATCTGTGACGGACCGAACTGCAAGAGCCCTGATGGCGCGAAGTCGGCTACCGATTTTGAGAAAGAAAAAGGACAGACGCTGTCGGCCCGTGGGCTTCAAACCATCGATGGCCACCGGGTCGATAAGAGGTTCGCTGAGATCTTTCTTGGCACTTGAATCGACCTTCGCCTCTTCAAGTCCGCCGGCGCGGATCGCAGCAATTTGCGCCGCCATTTCGGGATCTTCTTCCATCAGTAGATTGTCGATTTCGTCGGCCGAAAGTGCTTCGGCATGAATCGGCTGATTGGGCGCTGGCGCTTCGCCTCGCGCCTCGGCCGCGGCGATCTGGCTTGTCGGCGTCAGGTCGATATCGCGAACCAGACCTTCCAGGTCAATCATTTCGTCTTTAGGAGTTTCATTCGCCATTGCCCTCGTAGTTTGTCACAGACAAAAGCCCGATCACACACTTTTTCTGTTCAAAACGAGACGGTGTCGACCGATAGGTCCTTTGAATACAAAGAAGGAGCGTCTGATGGAACAGACCAAAGTCTCGGAATGCCAGCGAGCAATGAAAACAGCACTGCGGATCATGGCATTGGTCACTCTGATTACTATTTTCGCAGGATGCGCTTTCCTTGATCGAAGACAACCTTCAGACTCGCGCTCGTATTCTCTTTCGGCGAGCCCCTCGGCCCATCGAGAGATACTGAAACGTCGAGAGAAAATGATTGAAGGCCGCGGCGAGCGCGAGGACTACTACAAAGCAAAACCTCATCTTCGCTCGGACGGCGAGCGCCTTGAGTACCTATCTCTGTCTTCACCTGAGGCCCGTGAACGCTATTTGAAATCACGCGGAGTTGACGGCGACCAGATCACTCACCCTTTTGACATGCAGACACTGATCGATGAGAACGATGTCGCCGCTGGTATGACAAAGCAGGCCGTGAAAGAAGCATGGGGACCGCCCGACGATGTGGAAGTCGCAGGTAATCCCATCTACGGAAACGAACGTTGGAAGTACTCTGAACAAGTCACATCGAGCGAGGGCTACATGACCGAGAAGCGCACTGTGATCTTCGAAGCCGGCCGCGTTGTCGGCTGGGAAACACGAAAATAACGGAGACGTGTAACTTTTGGGGCGCCCTAGTGGGCGTCTTGCCAGTTTTGCGCAATACCCACGTTCACAACCAGCGGCACTTTAAATTGGGCCGCATTTTCCATCGCCGATTTTATCTGCTCTACAATCGGCGCACTTTGTGCGGCGCGGTTCATTTCCTCAGTTGTCGGATCTGCACCAAGCCCCAAGACACCATCGTCGACTTCAAAAAGCAGTTCGTCGTGCACTTGAAGAATGAGATCGACATCGCGCCGTTCTTTTAAAATCCGATCGACATCAATCATCGCCTTCTTTACCAAGTCACTCGCCGCCCCTTGGATTGGGGCATTGATCGCCGCGCGCTCGCCGAACTTTCTGACAGCACCATTCGAAGACTTAAATTCGGGGATGTACCGACGCCGACCGAAAATCGTTTCGACGTACCCAAGTTTCTTTGAGCTTTCGATCGTGTCGTTCATGTAGTCCTTCACCCGCGCAAACCGAGTGAAGTAGCGACCAATAATCTGAGTCGCTTCGCTTCGTGAAATACCAAGCGTTTCTGCAAGACCAAAAGCGCCTTGTCCGTACGCAAGACCAAAGTTCACGGCCTTGGCTTGGCTTCGCATTTCACGAGTGACGTCCTTGATCGGAGTTTCAAAAATTTCCGCCGCGGTCGCCGTGTGTATGTCGTGACCTTGCTCGAAGGCACGAACAAGACCTGGGTCCTCCGTGATTTCAGCTAAGACTCGCAGTTCGATCTGACTGTAATCGGCGCTAACGAGTTTTCGACCACGGGCTGCAATAAAACTTTTTCGGATGCGCGCGCCGCGCTCGGTTCGGATCGGAATGTTTTGAAGATTGGGATTTGTGCTGGAAAGTCGTCCCGTCACCGCCAACGCTTGATTGAACGTCGTGTGAACTCGCCCGTCACTGTCGGCCAATGCCGGAATGGCATCCACATATGTCGACTTGAGTTTTGTGAGCTCGCGCCAGTTGAGAATTTTCTTAGCAATCGGATGTTCGATGGCTTCAAGAACCTCGTTGTCGGTTGAAAAACCTGTTTTCGTTTTTTTTCCAGAGGGGAGGCCCATTTTTCCAAACAGAACTTGGCCCATTTGTTTTGGGCTACCGATATTAAATGTGTCGCCACTCAGTTCATGAATCTCTGCTTCCGTCGTTTGTATCTCGGCGCCAAGCTCTTTTGAATACGCGGCCAAAGCGTCGCGGTCGACCTGAAGGCCTTTGACCTCCATGCGGTAGAGAATCGGAATCAAGGGGAGATCGTACTGCGCCAAAACTTTTCGGCCGTTCACGGCTTCAAGCTTTCCTTCGATCGCGCGCCGAAGGGCAAAATGCCACGCCAGCCACTGCGACGCCGAGGCGAGATCCGGCAATGTGAGGCCAATGTACTTCGTAAATAACTCGTGAACGGTATCAACAGAACCCGCGTGCTCGACAAAAGCAGCCAACTTCGCATCCCACTCGACAGAAAAATCAGTGAGTCGATAGCGGTGCGCAAAATCTTTCACGTCAAATCCCGCCAAACGCCGACCCTTTAAAGCTTGCGGTAAGTCCTCGGGATCACCAGCCAACTGATAGGCTGCACCGTCAAAACCGACAATCACTCCGCGTTCCGAATGAATGACCCAGATTTCCTTTTCTTGAGCGAAGCCAGAAAGTTTTTTCTGAAGATCGGAAATTTCAAGGCGTGATTCGGGCCAGTAAGGGCCTGGCACGAGCGGCGAATTGCCGTCGGGCAGAGTTGCCTGCGACATTCCGGAGGACGAGGCTGCGTCGCCCGTCGATGAAGTCGAGCCACCAGCCGAGGATGCCGTGTCCACTGGCGATGCCGCTGAACCAAGAGCCGCCGTCGTGGTTGAGCCCGAGGCCGCGTCGCCACCGCCTTCGGCGGATGCGCCCGCCGATCCGCCCGACGCCGCGGCACTTGAACCAAAAAACTGCTTCGCCAAACTTTTAAAACCAAGCTCGTCGAAATAGCCCTGAACAAGGACCCGTTCGGCTTCGTTCAAAGATCTCATTCGCAAAGACTCGATCCCTGCCCGCGTCTCCAGCGGCAGACCGAGAGGAACGTCTTGCACGATCGTCACAAGTTTTTTCGACAAGATCGCTTCATGCTGACTGACTTCAAGTTTCTTGCGGATGCCATCGGGCTTGACGGATTCCACGTTCGCATAAATTTCTTCCAGAGATTTAAACTGCTGCAGAAGTTTTTGTGCGCCCTTGGGCCCGATGCCCGCGACACCTGGAATATTGTCCGACGAATCGCCGACCAGAGCCAAAAAGTCGATCATCTGTTCAGGCGGGACGCCCCACTTCTCCAAAGCAAGATGCGAATCATAGCGAACATCCTTCATCGTGTCGTACAAAACGACGCCAGGCTCGATCAGCTGAGCAAAATCTTTGTCGCCGCTCACGATCACGACATCAAGTCCGTGGGACTTTCCGACACGAGTTAAAGTGCCGATGATGTCATCGGCTTCAAAACCAAGGCGATCAAAACACGCGACGCCAAGGGCTTCCGAAATTTTTCGAAACCACGGCATTTGCGGGGCGAGGTCTTCGGGAAGTTCGGTGCGATTGGCTTTGTAGCGAACATCCATGTCTTTTCGAAAACTTGGTTCGGGTCGATCAAAACAAAAAGCGATGTAGTCAGGTCGAATTTCGCGCATCAGCTTCATGACCATCGTCAAAAAACCATAGATCGCATTCACTGGGACACCCGATGGGCTCGTCAATGGACGAATCGCATAGAACGCGCGAAAAAACATCGAGCTGACATCGACAAGATAGAGAGACTGTTTTTTGCTGGAACTCATGAACTTGATCTAGCCGTTCAATTGGCGAGCGTCACCTGGTCCGAGTGAATCTGCGAAACCTTTTGGTCGCGCAGCGCACATTCCAGTGCGGGACGTAACGCTGTTTTGTCGGAGTACTGTTCGGCTTGTTGGCTCAAGCGAACCATGCACGATCGCTCGAGAACACTGGGAACACTTTGTCCGCTTTCCCACGCATAGATCATCTCAAGCGATACGCCAAAGGATCGCGCAAAATCTGCGCGACTCTGGCCAAGACGACAGCGAAGGTCCATGATCGCCGACGGTGAAAACTCGGGACATTTAAATTCTGCCTGATACGACGTGCTGACTTCCATTTCGGGCCTCAACTCAGATTTCATGACTGACAGTTATAGGTACAAAACTGTCTAGACGCAATGGCGAGACGCTGTTAGCGCGAAGCTTTTTCGCTGGCCGGCGAGAATTGGGGTGTGTCGGAAAAGACGAAAACAAGATCGCCATCTCGAACGAAATCGAGTTGCTCACGAACCTGTCGCTCAATGAACTCAGGTCGACTGGCTTCTAAAAGTCGCAGTTCTTTATCTTTGACCGAAACTTTTAAAGATTCGATGCGCGCGGCCAAGCGTTCGTGGTCGCGATTCAAACTCCAAATGCGAAACAAAGCTCCATCCAAAACGACGACCGTCGTGGCGAGCACACCCGCAATGACAAAGATTTTCAGCGGATGCTGCAAAAGATCACGGCAGGATCTAAAAAAGATCTCCATCGAACGAAGGCCCTCCGGTTCTTATTTTGAACCTACACACGCCAAGTCACAAGACCCTAGCGTGTGAAAAAAGCATCGCGACCCCAAAACTGGGCTGCTCGACCAAGGTCTTCTTCAATTCTCAAAAGTTGATTGTACTTCGCCGTGCGTTCGCCGCGGCAGAGGCTTCCTGTCTTAATCTGCTGACACTTCAATGCGACCGCAAGGTCTGCAATGGTCGCATCTTCGGTCTCACCCGAACGATGCGACATCACCGTGTGCATTTTCGCGTTCGACGCCATTTCGACGGCCTCGCATGTTTCCGACAAAGTTCCGATTTGATTTACTTTCACCAAAAGAGCGTTCGCTGCCGACTCTTTAATTCCGCGGGCCACGCGCTTTGGGTTCGTCACAAACAAATCATCGCCAACGATCTGAAGCTTTGATCCTTGCGACCCACCGTCTCTTCCGTTGAACGAAATCCAAGACGCCCAATCGTCTTCAGAAAATCCGTCCTCGATGCTCACCAATGAAAAGTCCTTCGCCCAAGAACGATAAACGTCGCCAAGCTGCTCGCCCGTCAGCGAGCCGCCTTCCCAGCGATACTTTCCACCCTCATACAGCTCGGTCGCCGCGACATCGAGAGCCAAGAAAATATCGACGCCCACTTTGTAACCAGCGGCCGAAATCGCTTCCGTCACAAGTTCCATGGCTTCGCGGTTGGATTTTAGTTTGGGTGCAAAACCACCCTCATCACCCACGCCGGTTGAAAGACCTTTTTTAGAAAGAATTTTTTTAAGTGTGTGAAAGACTTCAGCACCCGCGCGAAGTGATTCGCGAAAACTTCCGCCGACAATCGGAGCAATCATAAATTCTTGCACGTCGAGCCCATTGTCCGCGTGTGCTCCACCATTCAAAATATTCATCAAGGGTACGGGAAGTTTTCTGGCAGAAACACCGCCGACATAACGGTAAAGCGGAAGTCCCGAAGAAAGGGCTGCCGCTTTTGCACACGCCAGTGATACTCCCAAAATCGCGTTGGCTCCGAGTTTGGATTTGTTTTCTGTTCCATCAAGCTCGCGCAAAACTTTATCGAGGCCTTCTTGGTCAAAAGCCTCAAGACCAACGACTTCATCGGCGATCTCGGTGTTCACCACCTTAACAGCTTTCTCCACACCTTTTCCAAGGTAACGATTTTTATCCCCGTCGCGAAGTTCCATCGCCTCGTGAGCGCCGGTCGATGCTCCGCTGGGAACTGCCGCTCGTCCCATAGCTCCGCCATCCAGAAGAACGTCGACTTCGACGGTTGGATTTCCGCGGCTATCAAGAATCTCGCGGGCAAAAACTGCGGTGATGATGGACATGAAGGGCTCCTGGTTGACGTTAACTGGATGGTTTTGCTTGATCAAAAAAACTGGGCGTCTTCGTCGAAAGCTGCGGCGTCATGCGCGCCGTAAGTTCATCGGCACCCAAAGTGGCTGACGCATCTTCCTCGCGCAATTTTGCTTCGAGTCCGGGGACATTTTCCCCGCGAAGCAACATGGCCGCATTTCGAATCGCCAGTGGCGCTTCGCCAGACACTCGGTCCCAAGCCGTGCGTTTGATCAAGGCATCGGCTTGAAGCGGAGACATCGGGGCGCGCGGTGCTCGAAGTAACGTCACAATCTGCTGAGCGCGCGCGAAATAATCACCCAGCTTATAAATTTCGTAAAGTGCTTGCTCGACGTTTTTCACTAGGACCCCAGACACGGTCGGCGCTGGCATCGCCGGAACTTTTTCTGCAGATCTTGTCGCCGATCGGGCCGCTGATCGCTCGACCTTCTGCGCTTCGGCGTCAAGTTTCGATTGCGCTTGAAGGCCCTGAATTAAAATATCTTTTTCCTGAAGCTGACGGCGCGTGCTTTCAAGATCGCGCTGCGCTGTTGCGAGATCGACAAGGATCGTTCGCAAAAGGTCGGGACTTAGGCTTGGTCCTTCATTGACAGCGGCGACGCCGTGACTCACGAACGGAACTTGACGCTCGGACCACTCGATCGAGACGTGACCGTGATTCCACAAAACATGCGTGCGGGGTTTTCCGATAAATTCAGGAAGCGATTCCAAGACTGCTCGTAAATAGCGCGCGGTGTGCGGCATGCGGTCGTCAGAAAATCCGATACGAAAAACGACGTTCTCGTCGGTGTGTTGAAGACCTTGAATTTGCGGCTGCGGAGAAATGAACGACGCCAGAAAACGATCCGGCTGGTGATAAAGATCGCGCACACCGGGAACGATCTTTAGAACGCTGTCCAGGGCACCCCATGCGCGAAGTCCCGGAGACGCATGCCCGACGGCCGAGAAAAAATCGACGCCGGTTTCGGCTTCAACACGTTTTCCAAAAAGCTCATTGAGTGTTTTTAAAACGTATTCAAGACGATCGGCTTCAAGCCATGACGATGAATCGCGAAGATAATGCAGGGGCCAGTCGAACCGCTCGTAAAGTGGCTCAAGATCCTCGCCCCGTCGCTCAAGAAATTTGAGCGCTGCGTTTGTCAGTTTACAGCTTAAAAGAAGCGGTGCTTGCACGGCCGAAATTCTAATTGAAATCGGCTACGCCGTGCACTGTTTCGGCGATTATCCCGCTTTTGTCGGGGCGCGTTGGGATGGTGCGACAAACTTCGAGCGTGGGAACGGAATCTTGTTGTCCTCGATCTCGGCCATAAAGGTCGGAAGCTGACCGCTGGGTTCGATCTGCCCAGAAAGTTTGCCATCAAGAGCGCGCATCAAAGGTCCCATTTGGAAGATAGGACGCATCACGTAATTGTAGTCATCATCAAGCCCGACACACTCGGTGATCTCCATGATTCGCCGAGTTCCGTCCGAAAGACGTGAAATCTGAACAACAAGATCAATCGCGCTGGCGACCGAATACTGCATCGCTTTTTCCGATACTTTCGAGTCGCCACCCATCGCCAAAGTTTCGATTCGAACCATCGCATCGGCTGCGGTGTTGGCGTGAACGGTGCCGAGGCAACCTTTGTGACCTGTGTTCATCGCTTGAATCAACTCAAGACCTTCAGAACCTCGAACTTCGCCGACGATAATGCGGTCCGGACGAAGTCTGAGAGAGGACTTCAAAAGATCCTTCATCGAGACTTCGTACTTACCTTGTTCATTGGGCATTCGCGTTTCAAAACTCACGACGTGTTCGTAATCGACAGAAAGTTCGCGCGAATCTTCGATCGTGATGACGCGCTGACCTTTTGGAATTCGTGAGCATAAAAGATTAAGCAATGTGGTTTTTCCCGAACCGGTTCCGCCACTGACGAGAATATTTTTTCCAAGAAACATGCAGATCTCTAAAAAGTTCGCGGCGTCCGGAGTGATGGCACCCATGCGGATGTAGTCTTTAAAAGACAACTTCACTTGCATGAATTTTCGAATGGAAACGATCGTGCCGGCGCTGGCAAGTGGCTTAAGAACGGCGTGAATTCGCGAGCCATCAGGCAAACGCGCATCAAGACGTGGTTCTTCTTCGTTGATCCGTCGGCCGATAGAATTTGCGATGGAATTAACGGCCGCGACAAGCTCGTCTTCACTTCTAAAAGTGACATCGGTTTTTTCGAGCTTACCTTTGCGCTCGACAAAGATTTCGCCGGGGCCGTTGATAAGAATCTCTGAAACTGAAGCGTCCTCCATAAGGTGCTGAACCGGTCGAAGGTTATTCGACACGGCATCAGCGGCAGCACTGGACATATTGCCTTTGGAGCGACTCATACCTTTACTGCTCTCCAAGCGCCGCTGTTGGTCCGCGAACCACAGGAGCGCCATCGTTCACCACGATGAAACGACCTTCGGCCGAAGTTTCGGGCGAGAGGAATGAATAGACGCCTTCTTTTTTAGGTTCCAAGCGAAACGCTCGGACTTTTCCAAAGAAGGTCGCGTGATGTTCAGAGAATCCATCAAGAATGAAACTTACGTTCTTTTCTTTTTCGTTCACGTTCACGACGTGAATCGTGTAGCGCGCATCTTTTCGAACGCGGATCGTGTTGGGAACAAAACCGCGCTCGGTATTCAGAATAACGATATCTTGCGAGGGCTGGCCGGGATCAAAAAGACGATCCACAAATCCACCTGTGGGCGTTGATCGATTCACCGGTGCATCGACCGAACCATCCAAGCGTGGTCTTGGGGCCGGCTCGGCGGAGGCGTCGATCATCGGTTCTTCACCGTCGAACCGTCGAACCGCGGCAGGCTCTCGTCCGTAGGCAGGATTCATCTCTTGTTTTCGCATGTGCTGCGTCCGGCGCGAGAGATCAATGGACCACTCGGCGTGGGCCTGCGGTGCGCTGGCGAGCAGAAACGATGAGACCAAAAGAAAACCAGCGATCGGTTTCGTGAAGGAAGATGCTGAGGTTTTTCTTTTCGACGACGACGTCATTGAATCGACTCCTGTTAAGTTCTCCATGACTTTCTTCGATACTTTCAAAGGTACTTTCGTTGGCGTGTTCATCAGTGCACCACCGCGCGAGAATGAAAACCGGCGTACTCTCTTGCAACTTCCACGGCGAGAAGCTCGAGTGTTTTTCCATCGAGCTGCCCGAGCTCAGAGAAAAGTTTTTCTCTGTCATCACCGCAGCGGTTCACAACATCGACCGCGCGTCGAATCGCGAACGAATCTTGTTCGATCGATTCGATGTGCTGCGACCAATCCATTTGAAGAACCGGATCAATCACGCCAAGCTCAAACAAAGCATCGAAGACGATTTGAAGATCACCTTGAATATGTCGCACACTCGTTTGTCGCATCGAAGCCCTCCTGGCCGGATGTAATTCACTTCAAGTGTCCTATCGGCAGAAGATCGCCTCGAGTTGAGACAAATTGACTTGAACCCTAGGCCTTGGTCGAATCGATGTCGGAGTCGAACGCAGGCTCCGCCGAAGCAATGTAAATACAGCCATGCAACGGAGCACATGGATGGCAGGCCCCTGGACAGCAATGTATGACAGTCAAAAAAACCTCGACGTAAGTGTGGTCACGCCGTGAAAGGAATCTGTTTTTACTTTAGTCAGATTGTTCTGATCTCAACTCTTGTTTTTAGCACTGCAATGGCGATCACCGAGCTTCCGGATTCGAAATGCGTCCAGTGGCTATCAGCGAGCAACGTAAAAACCGAAGCAAGCGACTGCCTACAGAAATGCGCCTGTCAAGCTACGGACCTCGGGACGTTCACCTGCCCTAATCAATGCGATCTACTTTGTCTCCCTAAGAATGAAATGGCGCCACTCGCCAAATTTGTCTTCTATCCGGGACTCACGCCCGCCGAAAAAAATCTCATTGCGAAAAATCCACGAAACACTCTCATCGTGTATAAACAAAAAAAACATAGAGGAAAGTTCGACCAATCGACACTTCCCTGATCAGAATCTAAACGACGAAAGTGATGCGTTCAGACATTTCTTGTGGGCCGCCTTGCTGACCAAAGAACTTGGGGAAATCCGCGGCAAGGAATTTCTCGACGCTCACGAAAAAGATCCCGCCCAACCAGATGACGAACGCCAGATGGATATCTACAACAACGGACGAGGTCAAACCGCCGCTAACATCCTACTCAAAGAAAAACGTTGGAGTTTCAAGGCGATTGAAGCTGAAGGTCTCGAAGAACTGAGATCAAAAAAACTTCAAGTTCTTAAACCCGGATTGCCAATCCCAAAGGAGTCAGAATGAATTCTCGCTTGTCAGTACCTATGCTTTGCGCAGCTTCTCTGCTTGGACTCACCGTCTATGCCTCCTCATACTTTGCTTCAGACTTCATGAGTACGAAAGATGCCGAAACAAAATGGGGAACCCTCACTCTCAACGCTGAACAATTCAAAGCTGGCGACTTGTCAAAACGCGCCCCTATGGCTGTTGATGCGATTAAACGATCCTTGTACGTCGGTAAAAATAGAAATGATGTACGTCGAGACCTTGGCGCCCCAGATAGCTACTTTTTCAGCGACACCATATATGCTTACAAAATTATGCCGTTTCCCGGGCCAAAAAAGGAAATCTGGCACCTTGTCTTCATCCCGGACGACAAGCTTGAAAAAGTAAAAGAAGTAAAAATTCATAAAAAGTGCTGTTACGAATCTTCCCCATAAATCGGCGATCACTTGAAATGAGATCTCACCGAACGCCGACCGAGGATTCGCTCGGCGAAAAGCAGATTGTGCGTGCGACAGAGAGCCCTCAAATTTTTCGATGAATTATCACCACCCAGTGCGCGCGGTTTTATATGATCGACCTGCACCTGGTAACGACTGCCACAGACTTGCCCCGACCGTTCGTCACGAAATTCACATTTTGCCCCAGCCTTCTTTAGAATTTTGTTTCGCAACTGTGACGATACGCCTGGAGACTTTTTCGTCGAAGTGCGTATGAGTAAATCAGTGGCTCCCTGTGCAGCAGCACTCCTTCCAGCGCCGTCCATTAACACTTCCGCGGGAGATAGTTCTGTCTCCGATTTCGCCTCTCGACGTCGGCTCGCTTTTTCGATGGCCTTGCGCGCTTTGACTTCGTTCACTTCCGCGGCGGTGTCGCCATGCGACATACCCTTGGGCTGTTTCAAAACCCTCCTGAGCGGATCTCGTCTTTTTAGAAACTCGCTCGTCGCGACCGACACAATTTCACCAAGTGAAGCGCCAAAATGGCTGTGCGACATCACCTCGCGGGCGCGCTCGATGTTTTCGTACTGCTCTCGAGTCAAAACTAGTTCGACGCGAATGCGGTCACCGCCAAGCTCACGAACTTTTTCGGGAGTCACCACCGCATCGGGAAATATTTGAGCAAGCTTCACGTCCGTCTCTCGCGAAGACTTGCAGTCAATCTGCGACACGATCTCGGCCTTGGTTTGTGCATCGACTTTCGTTCCTGTACGCCTCTCCTCATTTCGGATCGCCGTCTGAGTCTTTGAAAGAGTCGTCAAATTCAAAGCTCCCGACTCAACTTTCAAAATAGCTTCCGGCACAGCCCGAATCAGTCGTGCGGATTGAAGTCGGCGATAGGCAGCAGATTCTGAGTAGCCCAGATCCCTGACCAACCAATCAAACATCGACGAATACCCAAGATCCGCATAGAGGCGTCGAATTTCAACTTCGACGACATGTTCGAGAATCGCCCTCGAGATCTTTCGCTCGTTTCGAGCCAGCGTGCGAATTGAAAAGACAAGTTGGTCATCGGAAAGCTTAGCAACCATAAGTTAACTCCAGAATGTTTATCACCGCTTGAGACAGAACCATCCGTGGGCGAAATCGCTCAAGCCCGCTTTTGAATTCTGCCCGTATGTCCGAACCTCGAACTCCAAACAAAGCCAATAGCCGCGTGCTTGGAATCGAAGCGCGATCGTCTGACGCCGAGACAAATTGACTTGAGGAATGAGCCTTGTTCGAATCGACGTCGGGCGTGAGTCCAGGCTGTACGGTGCTGAACCCGGCAGCTCGGGGCGGGCACATATCCACCATGCCAGATAGAAATGACGAAAATTTTTGGAGGTTCCCCAATGGCAGGCCCATGGACAGCACTTTTGAGAAGTTGGAAAAACCTCGACGTTCGGGAAGCTGGACGTCAGCTACCGGCACTTCTTGTCGCCCTTGCAGCCACGATCCTCATCATCACGCAGATCTGGGACCCAAAATTTCTTACGTCTGACGATTTCCTGCGGCTCACGGCGGCTCTAATTCTTTGGATCTCACTTTTGCTTTTACCGGACCTTGTTTTCGAAGATCGATCTAAAAAACGAATCGCTGTGGGAATTTTGGTCGCCCTCTTTGTGGTCTTCCTTCTCGCGACTCGGCACTTAAGTTCGATGGCGATGGCTTTTAAAATCGCCTACGCCTTCGTTCTATTTCATTTGCTGGCAAGCCTGACTCCTGCGATGAAGCAGTGGCTTTCAAAAAACAAAACCGAACCTGTCGACCGCGAGCTTTCTTTCTGGAGTGAAAACTGGCTTTTGATCAATCGTCTCCATATGGCGGGGACGCAGTGTATTCTTCTTTTTCTTGGCACAGCCACAGCGCTATTTAGCGTTAACTACCTTCTCGGAATTGAAGTCTCGTCAGAACTTTACGGGTCGTTCGCGATTTTTTATCTCGTCTTTGTCAGCGTATTTTTATTTATCTCCTCCCTTGGCGACCGCAGCGCTTTGACTGAGCCCACGGTTATTTTACGTCGTCTGGTGCGAAACGTGTTCACGCCGCTCGCGCTAATGTACTTTTTAATTCTCTATTCGTACGCGATTAAAATTGCGATTTTGCGGGAGTGGCCGCGCGGCGGCCTTGCATACCTCGTCGCCGGACTCGCGCTGATCGTCACATTGAGCTACGTCATTATGCGTCCGCTCGCGACATCGAACGAATTCGGAAGTTTCTTAAGACGATTCTGGGGCTTAAGTTTCCGACTGTTGATTCCTCCGGTTGTGCTGTTGCTTTTAGGTCTCGCACGGCGCGTGTCGGAGTACGGTTGGACTGAAGCTCGCGTGACGCTTGGCTATCTTGGTCTTTGGATGATCGGGATCTCGATCTACTACTGGAATCCGAGCCGGCGCTCGATTGCAGGAATTCCTCTTTCACTTTCAGTTTTGCTTTTAGTCACTTGGTTTGGGCCTTTAAGTCCTGGATTCATTTCAAGGGTTTCTCAGACGAGCCGACTGGAAGCCATTTTCTCTGACCCCGAGCGCGTTAAAGCACTCACCCTTAACGAGGTAAAAAAAGCTTCCGACAGCATCGAGCACGTTTGTGATTTGTACGGCCCGATCAAAATGGCGAAGGCTCTTGGCATTGACTCCGAAAAACTTCCGCTGATGAGAAAAACTGAGGCCGGTGCTTCGCCCGAGCGACGAGGCTTTTTATCAAGCGGTCTTTCGTCGGCGTGCGAAACTTACAGCGAACCCGGTGCCGTTAGTGTTGCGAGAGATATCACTGGTCTCTCGGCCATAGCCCAGAAGGAACAGGATTCTTCAGGTGCCGCACGATCGCAGAGTAGTCGTTTACACAATCGTGCAATTAAAAATTATTTTGAATTTGAAAACGTCGCACTGGCGGAGTTCAGCTTCAGAGACGACGGCCCCGCGAAAGAAGCCTTTTTTCAAACAGTCGGTAAAATCACATTCCGCTGGGTCGACAACCCAAGGCGCCTCGAGTGGTCGCCAGAAAAAGACGTCTGGATCAACGTAGATTTAAAGGATCTCGTCAAGGATATCAATTCAGACAAACGCCGCTGGATTATGAAACACGGAAACCGCCGCATCGAAATCCAGTTTACGCAAGTCGGCCATCTGGAAGATCAGCCAAATTCCCTTACGTTGGTGACTTTCTTCGTCGTTGAAGCACAAAAAGTTCAAAACCGAAAATAAGGCCTACTTCACGCGAGACGGATCAACGCCCCAAGATCGAAGAATCTCGGCCTCGTCTTCGGCCGACTTTGTTTTCTTAAATTTCGCACCAGGCTGACCTTTCACGCGGCGCTCGCACTCAAGCCACGTCGTGTGACGCATCGGTGTCGAGCCCAGCACGCTGACATACGAATAAGCGGCTTGTTTTTCGACTTTGGGTTTTGGCTCAGGCAAAGCCTCTGCAGGCGGAATGTCATAGATCGCGATTTTATACTGAAGAAGTCCGCCCGAAAATAACCTTGGCCTTCGGCCTTTTGAAAATTCCACCGCGATTTCATCCACACGCTCGTTCCCGGCAACACCGATGTGACCGCGCACATAACGCCACGTGATTTCGCCGTGGCTTTTTCGGTGCATCACTTCACGCGCCAGCTCTTGCCAAAGTTCTTTATTGGAAACGTCTTTACCTTCGGCCGTCTTCCAACCTTTTTTCTGCCAGCCCCAAATCCACTGCGTGATGCCGCGAATGACGTAAGTGGAATCCGTGCAAAGAGTCACCGGCGCATCGTCGTCTCGCACTTCGCGCAAAGCTTCGATCGTCGCCAGCATCTCCATTTGATTGTTCGTCGTCGCTTCTTCCGCGCCACCAAGTTCACGGATTCGGCCATCAGGCCGAGCAACAATTGCGCCCCAACCACCCGGCCCCGGATTCCCCGAGCAAGCGCCGTCCGTGTAAATAAGAATTCCATGAAACACTTCGCCCGACTCGGACACATTGCTTTTGTTTTTCACATCACTCATAGCCGAACACTACGGCGAGCCCATCAACTGAACAAGTGGTAATTTCTTCGGATCGAATAGTTATTTATTTTAAGTTCTCAAAATAGAACGTCGGCCTAAAAAAGAATCCCTGCTTCGCACTTAAAACGAAAGGTTAAATTTATTTCTAAGGTTTTAGTTAAGAAATCCGATCTTATGAACAGTAGTTCATTATTTAGCTGAACGTCGGTTGGGGGTTCTAAAAATGCGTAAGACTACTTTTCTTGTGACGACCGTGATCGCGACATTTCTTTCAATCAAATCCGACGCTGCCCCTATTTCAAATTCAACTCCAGAGAACTATATTTATCTTTTCGGACCCGAGCGCATCGGAAGCCCAGCCGTGGGATCGAAAACTTACACAAAGACTATCTCCGCCAACCCCGCTCCGCAAGCCGCGGAACTGTTTATAGTGAATGGATCTGGGCGAGATCTCAGTCTTCAGAACTGTAAAAACCTAGCTCTTCTCCAAAAGTTCCTCTGCACCATAGAAAATGCCGCAAAAACCGTTTTAGTGGCTCTTGAGCGTCCTAAAGAGATCGAAATCAAATTGAACGACGTGACGTTGGTCACTCGAGCGATGCTTCGGCCGCAAACAAATAGCCTTCTAATTCCGGTCACACTTCAAGCGTCAAACCAGCTTCAGGTGAAACTTAAGGGCAGCATTTTTTCATCGGTGACTTTAAGCCTAAGAGGACTTGATCACGCGGGGCCCACTTTGACCCTTATTGAACCGGCCGAAGGCGCCGTGATTCAAGGTCTTAGTTTCGATATCAGCGGAACATCCGATGAAAGTTTACTACAAGCCACCGCGCAGCTGGGCTCCGGGCCCATCGTTAATCTCGACCTCGCAAGTGACGCTCGAAGCTTCGAAAAAACCGTCACAAGCGCCTCGCCAGGCGTACAAAACCTCACTGTGAAAGCGCAAGATTTCGCCGGCAATGAAACGACGATTTCTCGACAGATCACCCTCGTTCATAATCGTCCTCCAACATCATCCCTGACTCTTGCGTCCAACGGCACGGGCATCGCTCCGTTCACGGTTCTTTTTGATGCGTCAGAGAGCAGCGATCCCGACGGTGATGCGCTCACTTATCTATTTGATTTCGACGACGGACAATCGATCACGGCATCATCGCCTCGAATCAGCCACGAATTTCTAGAAGCCGGAAATTACCAAGTTGAAGTTCGTGTCACCGACACCAGTGGCGCCTCGTCCGTATCTTCCATTCAAGTCACCGCGACCAATCCAGTTCTTCCCCAAGATCCACTGACGCTGGCGCCCGCCATTTCGGAAACAGAACAACAGTCATTTGAAGATACGATTCGATTTCTTTATGAAGGCCCGGGAGCCATTCAACAAGGCGTCGCCATTGGCGCGATTGTAAGTGACCGTGTCGCTACGATTTCAGGGCAAGTTGTTGATCAAGACGGTCAACCTCTTTCGGGGGTGAAGGTCACATCGCTTGGAAAATCGAATCTTGGTCACACGCTGACCCGAGTCGACGGGCGCTATGATTTCGCTGTGAACTCTGGCGGCCTTACGACCTTAAAATTTGAAAGAAACGGCTACACGCAGGCGACGCGCGATCTCGACACCGATCGCCAAATGATGATGACACAAGAAACGATTTATTTAGTTCGTCGAGACACGAAAGCGACGGAAATCACGTCAAGCTCGGTAGAAGCCCAAGTGGCAAGAGCAAACCCCGTCACCGACCAAAGCGGTTCACGGCAAGCCACCGCCGTGTTCGCACCTCAAACAACAGCACAACTTCAAATGCCCAACGGCACACTGGTTAGCGTCGATAAACTGACCGTTCGAATGACCGAATTCACGGTCGGCGAAAATGGTCCTAAGAAAATGCCAGCACCTCTTCCGGCGCGGTCATCCTACACCTATGCGCTTGAGCTGACCGCGGATGAAGCGATCGCCATGGGGGCCGAGCGAATCAATTTCTCAAAACCCGTTTCTTTTTACGTCGATAACTTTTTATCGATTCCCACTGGTTACGCCATGCCGCTGGGATACTTGAATGCGAAGACTGGCTACTGGGAGCCCGAACGCGACGGCATTGTGCTGGGTGTAGTTTCGCACACGGGAGGCCTCGCCAACATTGATATGGGTGGCGGACAGCCCGCGACAGAAACTCAACTTCTCACGATAGGAATCGACACTGAGGAACGCAGAAAGATCGCAAGCCTCTATCAGCCGGGCGCTTCGTTTTGGCGAGTCCGCTTAAATCATTTTAGCCTTTATGACCTCAACGGAAACACATCTTCCAACAAAGATGACGACAATAAAACCGCGCAAAATGATCAAAACAAAGAAAAACTTGAGTGCCCAGGATGCGTGATCGATGTGGTCTCGGGAACCATGTCAGAAACCATCGATCTACCCGGAGCGATGACGTCACTTCACTACACGACGAGCCGATCCGGAGAAAGACTTGAAAACACACGCGTCACGGTTCCGGTCCTTGGCGACACTGTTCCCGACGATCTTGAGCAGATTATTGTCCATGCGACCTTTGGTGGCCGCACAATAGGTCAAGTTATACCCGTTGCACCCGGTGCAACGGCAGAATTCACTTGGAACGGCATTGATGTCTTCGGTCGCAGACTCTATGCCGAACAAGATGTACAGGTTGAAATTCAGCTTTTGCGGGAAGTTCCTTACGCCTTCGTGCCTTACAACCCTCTACGTGACCGAACCTTTGGAATGTTCTTTTCCGGACAATTTGATGCCGCTCTTCAAGTGCCGGCTCGGGAATTCTTCACAACGACAACGACCCAGATTCTGAAAGTAAGACCTCCGTTGGACACTGCCACTTTTTTCGCTATGAAAGAAGTTGGTCGATGGACTTTGTCGCAACATCATTTCTTCGACAAGAAGTCCGGCAATATGTTCATGGGAAATGGCGACATTCGGTATTTCAATGACTCACCCAAAGTCGTCAGGAATTTTGCGGGAACTTCGCTTGTAGGATTCGCAGGCGACGGCGGTCCCGCCAACCAGGCCAGATTTAACTTTCCTCGCAATTTCACTTTCGATAACGATGGCAATGTTCTTGTCGTCGACATATTGAACCGACGGATCCGAAAAATTGACCGCATAACTAATATTGTTACGACAATAGCGGGTAATGGATCCAGCACACACTCCGGCGATGGAGGCCTTGCCTTAAATGCTGGAATGGTGACACCACTTGATATCACCGTGGACCGCGACGGAAATATTTTCTTCAGTGATTACGGCGCACACAGAGTCCGAAAAATAGCTACCAATGGTATAATCACAACTGTCGTCGGAACTGGCGCTCAAGGTTACTCGGGGGACGGCGGTCTTGCGATCGACGCACAAATAAACAGTCCGCGGTCGGTCATCGCTAATCCCGACGGCTCACTTTATGTCAGTGAAGAATTCAATCACGTTATTCGGCGAATCGACTCGAACGGTATCATTTCAACCTTCGCCGGAACTGGCATCGCCGGCTACAACGGCGACGGTGGACCTGCCACCGAAGCGCAGTTTGAATTCCCCAACTACACTGCGACGGACTCAAAAGGAAATCTATACGTCGCACAAAGCGGAGCCGCTTGCGCTATTCGTAAAATTACTCCGACGGGAATCGTGTCTACCATCGCTGGCGGAACCTGCGGAGCTATCAAGAATGGTGAGCCCGCAACTCTTTCGCCGATCGGTAGTGTTGCAGCAGTCGCAGTCTCAAACTCTGGCACCGTCTATTTTGCTGACCGAACAAATCATCAAATCGTAATGATTGATGACAGTGGCGGAATCGGTGTCGTTATCGGGACGGGGCAAAGGGCATTCAATGGAAATAATCGCTCGGGTGCAACAACGAATCTTTCAAGCCCGTCCGACATTGAAGTGCGTCCCGATGGCTCGCTTCTATTTATCGACTACGACCGCAACGTCCTGAGAGAGTATGTCATAGCGCCGCGAAGGTTCAGCACAATTCCCGGGGCCGTCGAGATTGGCTCAGCGGACGCCTCCGAAATCTTTGTTTTTGATCAAAACGGACGACATCTTCTAACAAAGTTCGCCGAGACAGGTTCAACGAAGTACTCTTTTGAACACGACTCGAATGGCCGCCTCATCACCATGACCGACAGTAGTGGCAATGAAACCAGAATCGAGCGATCAGGCTCTGGTCTTCCGTCGCTCATTCGAACGCCGTTTGGACAGAATTATTCTCTGACGGTTTCAAGTAATGGTATCGAAGAAAATTTGACGTCGCTGACTTTCCCTACAGGCGAGACGTATCGATTTGAATATAATCCCGTAGGACTTTTATCAAAGTTCACAAAGCCCAGCGGCGGTGAATACACTTTCAGTTACTCGCAAAGTGGGCGCCTCAGTTTTGAGACGGATCCTACCGGTGGCTACCAAAATCTCAATCCGTCGGCACGGACGACTCGCGAGGGCTTATCACTTAACTTCAATCATTCAAAAGACCGCGCGGGAAATTCATTCCTCACCACCTATAAAGGTGATGAGACCTACATTTCATCGACAAGTGCGGCGGGAGTTCGAGCCACCAATAGCCCTGACTCGATTGTAACGAACTCGACATCATCCATCGACTCACGTCTTGGCGGTCACTCCACATACCAAGCGCGGTTTGATGTTCGGTACCTCGACGGTGGAACACTTTTTCAAGCGACCGACCGAACCTATGTCTTTAGCGGCACGGAATTCCAAAGAACAGACCGCACAACGACTGACGACGGCTGGTTTCAAACAGCTTTTGATTCGACATCGCGCACTTACGCGTCGACCACCAGTGAAGGACGAGTATCCACCACTGTCATCGATGAAAAAACTCGGCCGGTACAAATTCAAGTCGGTGGGTTAGAACCAATCACGATGAATTATGATACGCGTGGACGATTGTCGCGAACGGCGCAAGGGCCGCGTGTCACTGAGTTCAGTTACGACTCAAGCGGATTTCTGTCGAGCGTGCGCGACGCTTTGGGACAAGTTTCAGCGGTTCAGTTCGATGGAACACAAAAGCTTATTTCAAGCACGAATCCCAATGGAGAAACCGTTGGTTTCGGATACGACCTCGACAGAAATCTATCTGAAATAGTTTTACCAGGAAACATTCTTCACAGAATATCTTCGACACTGGTCGATCTGTTAAGCGGATATATAACGCCACTCTCAAGAACCACAGGGTATGTTTACGATTTTGATCAAAACATCACAGGTATCCAGCGTGCCGACGGAAAACAAGTTCAGTACACGTACCAAGAGAATCGAAATCGAAGGCTTCAGCAGATTCAAACGACCGATCAGACAATAGCTTTAACCTATTTCCCGCGTCGTTCATTGATTCAATTTCTTCAAACGAGCGACGGATCGACAATCGCGTTCCCATCATACAATGGTGATCGACCGCTTCAAAAAAACTACCAAGGTCCATTCAACTCTGGCCTCTCAATCACGTATTACGATCAAGGTCTTCTGCCGTCCTCGATGACGGTCGGTGGATCTAATATTCCGCTTGAGTACAACACCGACCGCGAGCTTGATCGAGCCGGCGACTTGTACCTAAGCCGCGACACTACGTCAGGACTTCTCACCGAGAAGCGCTTGGGCATCGTTCGCGAAGTGATGTCGTACAACGGTTTCGGCGAAATGATTTCGCGAAGTTTTGATGGTGTCGCTGGCGGTGATTTATACCTCCGCGATGCTCTGGGACGTATTACGCAGTTTCAGACGACGATCGCTGGCGCTGTGCAGACTTCGACTTACAGTTACGATCCCGCAGGACGCCTCTCGCGCACGGTCGTCACCGGGCCTTTTGCTACGACCAACGAGTACACGTACGACAATCGTGGAAATCGCATCGCGGTCAATCGTGATGGCACAGTCACGTCCGCCGTTTTTGACACCGAAGACCGTCTTTTAAGTTACGGTGATCTGCGGTTCACTTACACCGATCACGGAGATCTTCTTCGAAAAGAAAATCTAGTCACCGGTGAAAGCCTCACGTTGACCTACGATCAACGAGGTCAGCTAACACGCGCCCAGAAAAACAACGGCACCGTGATCACCTACACCATCGACGGTGAAGGCCGAAGGCTGACACGGTCTGTGAACGGAGTTTTTGAAACAGGGTACATGCACGACACAAATGGAAGACTCATTGCTGAGGTCGAACCCAACGGCGCCCTAAGATCGCACTTCGTTTACGCCTCACAAAGTCACAGTCCCGACTACATGATCCGCAGCGGAGTGAAGTACTTCTTTGTAAAAAGCCACCTCGGAAGCATTCGAAGCGTCGTGAATTCACAAACCGGAGCGTCATCGCAACAATTGCGCTACGACGAATTCGGCCGCGTGCTGTTTAATTCCAACCCCGGCTTCCAGCCGTTCGGTTTTGCCGGCGGCCACTTCGATCCCGAAACTGGACTCGTCCGCTTCGGCGCCAGAGACTACGATGCAGACGTCGGTCGGTGGACCGCGAAGGATCCTTCGATATTTTTAGGCGGCTATAGCCTGTACGGATATTCGTTTGGTGATCCCATTAATCTAATTGATCCCGATGGCAGAATACCTACCTTAATCGCGGCCCCGATAATTGGTGGAATTGTCGGCGGGCTCGTCGGAGCGGTCACAACGGCGCTAATCGGTGGTACTGGAAGCGATATTGCTGCCGGATTTACAACTGGATTTATCGGGGGAGCTACTGCAGGATTAGGGCTTGCGACGGGAATGGGCGCAGCGGCAGCGACAGCATTGGGGTTGGCAGCATCTGCGCTTACCGCGCTTCCGGACTCCGGCGTAAATCCGACTGACATAGGTAATGGACTAAAGCGACTGTTGGAACCGAAACCAAAAGGCTGTCCGGAGTAGGTGATTTATGAAGACGAACAATGAAGTAAAGTTGTTTCTCAATTGGGCTGCGCCTGTAGCCCTCTTCGGTGCACCACTAACCTTAGGGATCCTGGGATACGCGACTTGGCGGGACAGTAACTCGGGGCTAAAAGTCGATCTTGCAGATCCGAAATTCATGTTCGCGATAGCGATGTGCATTGTCGGATTTTTGGTGGCCTTACATTATTGCCGTAACGAACTTGGCTGGTTCAAACGAAAGAAGTGCGACTAGACTGTCGAAGACCGTCTTTTAAGCTACGGCGATCTTCGCTTCACTTACACGGATCACGGAGATCGTCTTCGAAAAGAAAATCTTGTCACCGGTGAAAGCCTCACCCTCACCTACGATCAACGAGGTCAGCTAACCCGCGCCCAGAAAAACAATGGCACCGTCATCACCTATACCATCGACGGCGAAGGCCGAAGGCTGACACGGTCTGTGAACGGAGTTTTTGAAACTGGGTACATGCACGACACAAATGGAAGACTCATCGCTGAAGTCGAACCCAACGGCGCCCTAAGATCGCACTTCGTTTACGCCTCACAAAGCAACAGCCCCGATTACATGATCCGCGGCGGAGTGAAGTACTTCTTTGTAAAGAGCCATCTCGGCAGCATCCGAAGCGCCGTGAATTCACAAACCGGAGCGTCATCGCAACAACTGCGGTACGACGAATTCGGCCGCGTTTTGTTCAATTCCAACCCTGGCTTCCAACCGTTCGGCTTCGCCGGCGGCCACCTAGATTCCGAAACTGGACTCGTTCGGTTCGGCGCCAGAGACTACGATGCAGAAGTTGGTCGGTGGACGGCCAAGGATCCGATTCTTTTCGACGGTGGCCAACAGAACCTCTACTTGTACGTCGACAGTGATCCCGTAAATCGAGTCGATCCGAGTGGGTTGTGGGGAATTCAGCTAGGGATTGGTTTTGGCGGCATGTTCGGACTGAGCGGCGCTGGGTTTTCGGCGGGCATCGGCTTGACCTACAGTTCGCAACACGGGTTGCAGTTTGGCGGCTATGTCTCATCTCAGTGGAACGCAGGACTCGGCATATCTGCTGGTCGTGGTATTCAGGCCAGCTTTTCACCTAACGCGTGTAAGCTTAGTGATCTGGGCGGCGTTTCAGCAATCGGTGGGATCGATACACCACTCGGTGGTATGTCGTACTCCCGAGGTGCAGCTGGTTCGACATGGGGCCTCAATGTTGGACCGTCACTAGGCGGAGCGCTTTACGGTGGTGTACAATCGACGCAAATCTTTCCGATAGGAGTAAGTCCATGAATGCAGTGACAGCCCACTGGCAACAGTATCGGACGAGAAAAGTATTGTTCTGGTCGGCAGTCCTCGCATTCATTCCGATCATGATTACGTGGGAGGTCGCACTAGAATGGCCTGCGTATGGCGGTTTCGCTTTTACGCTATTGCTTGTCATTGCTAGCGCCAGCTACTACGCCAAATTTAAATGCCCGAGATGCGGTCGTAATTATATTCTACGAACCGCATATGGTAACGTTCTAACATCAAAGTGTCTGCATTGTGGCCTAAATGCACACGCCCATCCTGACGAGATTCAATCGCAAAACTACTCATTGAAAGAGCGATGAAAGTTCACCCGATCATATTTGGGACTTCGAAATGGCAAATTTAAAGCCAAACTATTTTCTATCGATCAGTGGATTTTCTATATCGCCGGGTTTGTCGACAAGCGTCTGTGATCTCGCCGGCGGATCTTTTGGTGCAGGCGCAGCTGCCGGCATCGGATTAGCTGGGGCGTCTGGACAAGTCACTTTCGGCGAAGCTGGGCCTACGTTCTCTGGATCGCTTCAATTCACAGGAGTCGGCGCTGGCGTTGCTGCTTATGGCACCTACAGCAATACGAACGTTAACTTGATCAGCCAAGGTAACCTCGGAAGTTCACTACAATCATGGTTAGGACTCTAGAATGGGCGATTTAAAATCAGATTTCTGGAAAAAGTACCGACGAAACTACTTTCGTGGATATTTATTCATGTTCCTCACATTAGCTACACCTTTTACTCTTGGAAAAATTGTGCGCGCTCTCTATCCAAGCGATGTTCTGTACTATTTTGTTTCCGCATTAGCAGTTCTGTTTTTTTTCTTATCTGTGAAGGCTTTCTTTGAATATCGGACTGCTAGTTGCCCCTACTGTCGTCAGTATATCAACAGCTTGCGAAATGTATTATATCCGATTGACGACAAATGTCCGAATTGTGGGGCCCATCTAAACCGCCGATGAACTTTTCAGCGGGCTTGCTTAGGTGCTTACGTTTCCACCATATCTGTGTTTCCGCTCGAAAGGTGGGTCATATTTTGGGCGAATTTGGCCGCGACACCACGTCAGCACTTCTCACAGCGAAGCGCTTGGGCATCGTCCGCGAAGTGATGGCGTACAACGGTTTTAGAGAAAAGAGCTAGCCCCATCATTACGGACGACAGTTCTACTTGAATCCAATATCGGCAGGCATCGGAGCTTCGGCGAAGGGGCTGAAGGATAGGCGACATTCGAATGGTGAAAAAGAAATTTAACAAGACGAGATACCTAGCAATACTCAGCGCCGTTACTATCGGCGGGGTGATCGTAAGTTACTACCTGGCTGCAACTAGCGATGCGCTTCGGACCGCAGAGAGTTTTCTAAGCACCAATACGAGCGTGGTGAAAAAACTTGGTCGCATCAAGTCGAGTCGACTCGGTTTAAACTACTCGATCAAATATCGGGGCAAAGAAGGCGTAGCGACACTCAAAGTTATATTGAACGGCGAGCTTGAGTCCGGTGACGCCTACGTCAAACTAGAGACCGTCGATGGAATATGGCTAATAAAAGTCGCCGAATTAGCCATCGATCACGCGACTCCGATCGATCTGCTTCAAGAGTGATTCAATGGAAAATAATGGCGGGAAAATACATGCCCAGTTGAAGTTTGGTCTGATGGCAGTAGCACAATTTCGTCTGAGTCGCGAACGGCCTGCTTAACAACTCTCAATAAGGAGAAGATACTAATGAACTTGGAAACAAATCGAATTGAACTCACGATGGGACAAAGCCTCAAGGTTCTTTGGTCTTTTTTATGGCGCGGATGGATTCTACTTATGCCGCCGATGACTCTACTTATGATCGCCTTCTTCGCGATGATTCCGTTCCCGAAACCTGGCGAACCGCCAGCGCCGATGGATCCAAAGCAGATGCCGATTTTTTTCGCCGTGTGGTTTTTATCAATGGCCCTTTGGTTCATTTCGCAAGGACTTGCCTTGCGATGGGCGCTGAAGGCCAGCTGGTCTGACTTCCGAATAATTGCGGTGTCGACAAAGACGGGGACTGAAACTCCGTAGGCTTACATTGCCGGCGCGTTGCGCGTGCGCAGATTTACTGAACCAGAAATCAGTGCATCGACGCGGTCGATCACTTAATCGAAAATAGATAAAGTTATTTACAAGAAGACGAAGGGGCAAAATAGCGTTCGAGGTGCGTTCGCACTTCAAACATCCAAACCTTGGAGAAAAATATGAAAGCCATCGTCCAAATCGCTCTCGCCTTAGTTCTTGGTTCCTCTTTTGCCGTGGCCTCGTCGGCCCATGCTAGCACCGTCGATATCGCCGCCGGCCAAAAAACCATCGACACATTCCTCAGTCAGCACGAAGTCGCAAAAACTTACTTCTTCTGCCGAACAGATATCGCAACACCCGAGTGCCGAACGCTCATGATCTACCGAGACAAGACGACGAAGACTCTCGTCAATTCATTCCAAATGGCGTTTTCGGCCCCATTCCGCCAGGCCGGTGGTACCGAGTTTTTTCTGGAAGCCAAAGCCGGCCTGTTTGATCGATGGACGGACTTCATCATCGACGGAAAAGTTCAGATCGACGGCGGCTCGGCGCAAGACGTTCACAAGTCTGGCGGAACGATTGTCATAAAAAATCTGAAGCTTGGTGCTTCGATCGGCAGTCTGACTTTCGGTACCGACGAAGCGGTTTTCTTGGGAACTAAACCTTCGGCGGCAAATCCAGCGGTTTCAGAACGGGTTGAATTGATCTACCCCGCTTTCACCGCTGTTAATTAAACCGATAGCGTTATTTAGAGGTGAGCCCACAGCCCGTGGGCTCATAGTCACGCGCAATTTATCAATCGCACTGAAAAGCGGCGCCCAAAGCTTCTTCGCCGATCATAGCCTTCAGTTGATCTTTTAATTCATCAATACGGATACCGGCCGCTTTCTTACCTGAAGCATGCATCACACCACTGGTTATAATTCCAGCAAGTTGGCCCGAACTATTGAGCATTGCACCACCGGAAGAACCGGGTGCTGCTCGAGCCGTCGTAACGATGAGCCGGCTTTTTAAATGTTTCATCATACTTCGATAGATGTCGTCGACCTGTTGAAAATGAGAACCGACAGTCGCATAGACGGCGAATTTCTCAAAAAAATTCAAGTTGCGCGCCAAAATCTCAGTCGAGCTACCAAAAACATAACATTGCTCGCCGTAAGCATATGGAACGGACTCGCCGTCGAGTCTGCCTACTATGGCGTCCGGTCTTGATGCGCCCGGCGCTACAGCATCGTGAGAGAAGCCAGCAACAACAACATTTTCATTGTCGGCCAAACTCCCCGTCTTCACACAGGAGCAACTTTCATCCGGCAGCTTCAACAGTGCGAAATCCGCAAGACCCAACGTTCGACTTTCACTGACAAACTTGAAGTGAGAATCCGGATCACTCATCGCGCCGCCTCTAAAGGCCTGGTCCTTGGAAGAACCACGTCGGACCGATTCTAAATCGGCAGGAAAAACGTCACAACTTGCAAACCCCTGACCCATCGCCAAAATTTTTGCAGGTCTTCTATCGACAGAAACTTCAACTCCCGTTGCCAAAGGAGCATCCGCTTTTCTCGTGCGATTGTGCCGGTCAATCCGCTGTTGAATTTCAAAGCTTTCGATCTGGGCGGGTGTCAGCTCGGTTGATTGGCCTCTGTCAACGGCGCGACTGCCCTCACCGTCGGTAAGAATTTTGAACTTAAGCGTATTGCCGATATCTAGATCGTACGGCAGGACGCCATCTTTAACCCGTCCCATTCTCAAGGGGCGCTTTACCGGGGAAAGCTTCTGCCAAGTTATCTTTTCATCCTTCTCCAGGACAGCCTTGAGACAATGAGCCGCGGTCAGCGCATGACACGATTTAGATGTAACAACCAAAGAACATTCGGCGGGGCCGACACCATATCTGCGCACAGCGGAAAGAGCACTTCCGATTCCGCTGTCCCTTTCCTTGTCTTCTATTGAAAACCGATAAGAAGACTTGGTCTCAAGAAACTGGCCGTTGAGGGACTGAGCTTACGCCCATTTCGCAGATGAAAGCAGACCCACAATCAATAGGAAGCGCTCGATTAGTGACACCTGCATATCTGAATTCTAACACTCCATCCACTTGGAGCAAGTCGAGCCCTTATTGAGGTGGTGCAGGCCCGAAGCCTAGTGGTTGTGCCCACCAGGTCCGTGCGCGTGACCGTGCTGAAGTTCTTCTTGGGTCGCTTCGCGGGTCGAATCGATTTGCACCTCGAACGTCAGGTCTTGACCGGCTAGAGGGTGATTGCCGTCGATCGTGACGTGCGTCTCGGTGACCATTGTCACTTGGACGACCTGCGCGTGGCCGTCGCCCGCATCGGCGTGAAAACGGTCGCCGACTTCGACGTCTTTTTTTGGAAGACGATCTTTGGGAACTTCAACGATCATCTCTTCTTCGATTTCGCCGTACGCTTCGGCGGCTTTTACGGTGATGACTTTTTTGTCGCCGACCGAAAGCATTTTGATCGCTTCTTCAAGACCGGGAATAATTTGTCCCGAGCCCTCAAGAAACATCAACGGATCACTGCCGAACGAACTCTCAAGCTGTTCGCCGGCGGCATTTTTTAGTGTGTAGTGAAAACTAACAACGCGTGGGTTCAGATTTACGACCATGGACGCTCCTAAGCACAAAGGCCCGAGTGGGCCTTTTAAAGTGCCCAGGTTAAAGAATATTCGCCGCCAGTTCCGCCAGCTCCGAGCGTTCTCCTTTAGAAAGAGAAACGTGAGCCGAAAGGCGCTGACCCTTCATGCGTTCGACCGAGTAGGTCAAACCCGAAGTGGCGCTATCGACGTAGGGGTTGTCGATCTGATACGCATCGCCGGTCAAGACGACTTTTGTCCCCTGCCCCGCGCGCGTCACGATTGTTTTAATTTCGTGGGGCGTGAGGTTCTGCGCCTCATCGACAATCAAGTATTGGTTCGGAATCGAGCGTCCACGAATGTACGTGAGCGGCTCGATATTGAGCATCCCTTGATTGATCAATTCTTGAGCGCGGCCCGCCGCTTTTTTATCAGCACCCATCAGAAATTCGACGTTGTCGAAAATCGGCTGCATCCAAGGATTCAATTTTTGCTCAACATCGCCTGGCAGGTAACCGATGTCTCGGCCCATTGGGAAAATCGGACGGCTGACAAGAAGTCGCTGAAAACGACCTTCATCAAGCGTCTTGAAAAGACCTGCGGCCAAAGCCATCAGCGTTTTTCCCGTTCCTGCTTTTCCGACCAGCGACACGAAAAGAATCTCATCGTTGAGTAAGCAATCCATCGCAAACGTCTGTTCGACGTTTCGTGGGTGAATGCCCCAGATCGATTCGTTGGGAACCATGATCGGAACAATGCCGTTGTCTTTTTCGCTGAAGCGACCGATCGCCGAGTGATTCGGATTCGAAAGATCTTTCATCACGACATACTGATTCGCTTTTAAGGCAAAAGTATTACTGGTGATGATTTTTTCTGCGTAAAATTCTTCGATGATCGCGGGCTCGACGTCGATCTCGCGGTGGCCCTGATACATTTCGTCGATTTCAACACGCTCGGGCTCGTAGTCTTTTGCGAAGACCGCATAGACGTCGGCACGAATGCGAAGATTGATATCTTTTGTGACAAGCTCGACAGCAGCATCTTTGTACTGATTTTGAAGAGCAAGAGCCGTCGCCAAAATTCGATTGTCGGCTTTGTCGGGATCAAGCTCTCGAGGCATCGACTGCCAGTTGACGTCAACGTTGACGAAGACTGTCGATTTCGCAGCTTCCAGAGCGACACCTTTTGCCAAAGGACCGAGATCTCGAAGTTCGTCGATAAAGCGACTGAACTGGCGAGCGTTTCGACCATTTTCGCCAAGATCTCTCTTGAAACGATCGACTTCCTCAATCACCGAGATCGGGATGTGAATGTCGGCATCTCTGAATTTCTTCAGAGCCAAAGCGTCGAAAAGAATGACGTTGGTGTCGATGACGATTTTGCGGTTGCGAGTTCCACTTTGAATCGGCGGACGGTCGTTCAGAACTTTTGGGTCTACTGCCACTGGATTGGGTCCTCCCACGTACAGATTTGATTGCAGACCAAGACCGAGGTCTTGTCGAACCAAATCATTCCCTGGGAGTAGAACCGCCGCCTTGATGACAGCAGCGCGTTACAAGAAATGTGACCGTGGGTCAGTGACCGAGGCCGACGAGCAACCGCCGAATCTTCACGCAGACGTGCGGGAAGCAGCGAAGGCCAGAGGCCGAAGCGACAAAATAGAATGGTTAGCGGCCGTTCAGGCCGCTAACCATGACGTCGCCGTGATCGGTGCGAAGCGAAGCGCTGACAGTTTCGATAAAGTTGACGAAGTGGCGAAGCGCATCTTCATTGACGGTCGCTTTCATGAAACCACAGCCGTGGCGAGTGACGCCTTCGCTGGGAATCGCGCGAACGTTAGAAATAGAAACGACGAATGGAAAGTACGTGAACTGATTGAGATAAACTCGCATCGCGACTTCTTCTCCTTCTTTCAAGCCACCGCTTGAGAGATCCAAATCGAAGCCGATACCATCGGCCGAGATGTCGTAGATGGCAACTTTCTGAAGTCCTTTTTCGGGAATCAGAATAAAGGCCGCGATGAACTCTGAAAGAATGGTTCGCTTCACCTGCCGGCGCTCGCTGGAGAGAATCGCTTCTCGGCGCTCGGTCATATCGACCACCGAAGCTTCGGCCTGGCCTTTGGTCGGAGCACTACCTTTGGTCGCCACCTCGTCTGAGTTACGACCCTTGCGACGCTTCGAAATATCGATCACGTTGGACGTGCGATTCATGAAAATACCCCCTACCCCTGTGTCATCTTTTCGGACGAAAAACGTCCTAACTTGAGTCATTGTTGTGAGCTGCGCGAGGTCCTCGACAATTGCCCAGGGCCGGTGTATCGTTATGAGAATCCATCGTATTTCCGATGGCTTAGTTCGGTCTTTGCGCAGGTCCAGGGCATCGAGTGCGAGGGGCATTTGCAGTCACCAGATCAACAGAAGAATCCGACCAAAGAGCGCGTGCGAAATCACGCGTTTCAGCCGTCGCCCGATGAATCCTTGGCGGCCGAACGAACGCTTTTTGCGGCGCGAGTTTTCCTAGGAGTTAGCCTCAGCATTTTTCTTCACGTCCTTGTCTCGGTCGTCACTTGGCGCCTCAGCGATTTCGCGGAAGAGCGTCCGCTGGAAAGAACAGCGCTTCTTGAGTGGATCGAGCCTTCAGAACTAAATCCGTCGTCGTGGAAAGCTGAAAATCAAGTCGTCCGAAAGGCCGATCTTCCGAAGGATCTTTTGGCTCTGAATGTAAAACCGGTTCGAAGATTTCTTTCCGAAGATCGACAGACAGTGAAAGAAGAAACGCGCGCACGAGCCACGGGCCTCACCGAAAATCGAAACGAGAACCTGGCGCTCTCTGAGTCTCGTCCGGCGGCGCGCCCCTCCGCTTCATCGGACCAAGCAGCAGCAAGCGAAGCTTCAAAAAATCAGGCCACAAAAAAGCCCGCTGGCAAATCGGCGTCGCGCGAGCGGCTTCCAGAAATAATTCCCAATTCAATTTTTGAAGAGGGCCTTGGCGATGTTTTGCGAGCGCCACGCGAGAAAGCAAGTTCGACAGCGGCGGTTTCAGAGAATTCGCCACAGAAATTATCCGAAACGTCGAAAGAATTAATTCTTCCCTCTGATCCCAGGCGGAATCGCGGGATTTCAACCACAGGCGAACGGTTACCAGACGATGTTCAAATTGGGGATTTCACGGCCCTCAATACAGACCGTTTTATTTTCTACACGTACTATGCGCGGATCGAAGAGCAGATTCGTCACCGCTGGGTCCGCTATGTGCGGGCCGCTATTTTTGGTGGCGGCGATCTGCCAGAAGGCGCCAGAGACTTCATGACGAATTTAGAAATCGTCTTGGACCGCGAGGGCGAATTCATCCGCGCCATTGTTCACGAGGGGTCTGGCTCAAAAGACGTCGATGCGGCTCCTATCTTGGCGTTTCGCGAGGCGCGAAGGATTCCGCACCCGCCTCGAGAAATGGTTAAAGACGATGGAACAATTCGACTGTTTTATTCGTTTCACGTGGACCAATTGCCGCCTATGGCCCGCGTGAAAGCTCCTGCACGCCCTGCCGGCGAAACAGATTCCGACACAGGCTCGGAATCGCGTACAGAGTAACAAGACTCGACGATGGACGTGGGCCCTTTCTGGACCGGCGTCTCAAGGCAATACGAAGTATTCTAAGAGCATGTCACAGCCCGCGAAAAAATCGTCCGTTTCGTTGTTTGTAGCGCTGTTTGCTTTGTCATTTTTCGGAGCGACTTTCGGGGCGCCTAAGGCCCACGCTGGATTCATCGAAGTCGGCGCTTCGGGAAGCTATAAAAAATCAAACATCGGAAGTGATTCGTTTGATGAGTCGCAGTCGATCACGGGTTCGTTTTCATATTATTTCGACGAGAGCTCGGCACTGGAACTGAGCTACACCGACGGCATCAATCGACGTGTCATCGGCCAAGGACAAGCCGACGGACAGCTGACGAACATGTACTACAAAATGCTTGGTCTTGACCTTGTCATGACGCTGGGAACACGCGAAGCGACGATTCGTCCTTACCTGAAAATTGGCGGCGTTTACATTATGGATAAGCGGATCGTGACTCAGTACCGATCGGCCGGAAATACATTTCCCGAGAACACACGAGAAGACCCACCGGCTCTTGTTCCCAGTACCGGTATCGGATTCAAACTTGCTCTCTCGAAAAGTCTTTCATTAAAAGTGGGCGTAGAAGCGTGGTCCAGCCGCTCGGTTTCAGAAGAGCCGGTGACGATCGACTACTCGGGACGCGTCGGTCTGTCTTGGATGTTCTAGGTGCGATTTTCTAAAGATTCAGTTCGGCGGATTTTTAGCGGCCTTTTCCTAAGCGCACTTACGACCGGGTGCCAAGCCCCCTACATTTTGAAAAGCGCATGGTCGCAAGCCGATCTTCTGATGAGCCGAAAGTCCCTTGAAAAAGTCATGGCCCAAGAAAGTATCCCGGAAGACGTTGACGGCAAAACCGCCAACACTGGCGTCACGGCCGACGAAAAAAAGAAGCTTCAATTGGCGATTGATGCGAAGACGTTTGGTGAAGAGGAACTGGGTCTCAAAAAAAATTCCAACTACGACTCTTACGTCAAACTCGATCGGCCTTACGTTTCCTACGTCGTCAGTGCCGCGAAAAAAAATCATCTCGAAGCGCACTTATGGAGCTTTCCCATCATCGGCGCCGTCCCTTACAAAGGCTACTTCAATCAAGACGACGCCAAAGCCGAAGCCGAGCGTCTTCGTAACGAGGGCTTCGACACTTATGTGCGAGGTGTCTCGGCGTATTCGACACTGGGTTGGTTTGATGATCCGATTCTTTCAAGCATGCTGCGCTACACGGACTACGACCTTGTGAATACGATCATCCATGAATCAGTTCACGCAACCCTCTACATTAATTCGCAAGCAGACTTCAACGAGCGATTGGCGACCTACATTGGAAACATTGGCGCTGATCTTTTTTTCGCCCGCCGTGAGGGTGATCAAAGTCCGACGCTGGCGCAAGCCCGCTCTGAAAGCGACGACGACAAACTTTTTTCCGAGTTTATTTCAGCCGAAATCGATGCGCTCAAACTTTGGTACGCCGAAAAATCCAAGAACCAAGCTCTTGATCCTGAATTCCTTAAGCTTCGAGATGCCAAGTTTGCTGAGATCGCCCAGCGCTTTGAATCGAAAATCAAACCTCGACTTAAAAGCGAGCGCTACGCCAAAAATCTCACGCAAAGTTTAAGCCCAGGAAATCTCAACAACGCTCGGCTTCTTGCGTGGAAGCTTTACGTTTATGATCTTTCAGATTTCGACCGCGCTTACATAGCCCTCGGACGCGACCCACGAAAACTGATCGAATTTGCAAAATCATTGGAGAAAGAAAAAGACGCCGAAGCCGCGTTAAAGCGCTTCGGACGCTGAGAGGGCTTTCAGTTTTTCCGCCATCTGAGCTTTCGCGAGAAGGTACTGACCCAGAAGTTCGGGACCCAGAATTTTTTTAAGTCGCTGCACCTCTCGCAGAGGTAAATCCCCATACGCACGCCACGCTTTTTCATAACGTTTCACAGCTTTTTCAGTGGCCGCTCGCACTTTGGTTTTGTCCACGCTCTGGGCGAGACCGATGTCTTCAAGCGCTGATGCAAGTTCACTATTGGCTTTGGATTTTTCGCGATTCAAAGACCGCACGGCTTCCGAAAAAGAAGCTTCTTTTTCGACGGGAAGCTTTAGTTCCTCTGTCATTTTCCATATGAAAAGTTCTTCAAGACGCTTTTTCTCGCGGTCGACCAAAATGTCAGAGGCTGAAGGTTGAACCGCCAGCGAGAGTGACGTGACCACGCTCGCGGACACGAACAAAACAGCTGGAATAAAAAAGGCTAAGAATCTTCGCTTCACTCACCTTTATGGTAGGCAACCAAACGCCGAGCCGCAATCTCGAGTGCGAGATCCGCATCAGATTCGAAGCTCATGACGGTACCCGTCAGGACTTTCGGTGCCGCTTCGCGGGTGGCACGCAGCTCTCCAGCCGCGCTGCTGGAAACCGAACTCTGCTTTTTGTTGCTAGCTCTCTCGCTTACCGCCGTAGGCGCCGTCAGCCACTTTCCGGTCGAGAGAAGTGCGAGACCCGCCAAAATCGCGATCTGTCCCACACGCACTGAAGCCGAACGACGACGCCCTGTGGCCACCATCGCTTCGGCTGAAATTTGATGCTCTTTTTTTGTGACTGACCCGTGCTCTTTAATATCTCCGGACTCAATGCACTCATCCAACGAGGCCATGATTCGCGACTCAAGAGCGTCATAATAGGCGCCACTCTCGGGCATTGGAACGTCGTCTGATTTTTTCAAGATCTGACGGAGTTGACTGAGCTTCTCCATCTCTTCCGCGCCACCATCAGAGTGGCTGAGCCAACTTTTCAAATCCTCGTCGAGCTCTCGCTCGAGCTCGCGATCGATTTCATCTTCGATCAACTCAACACACATTCGATCCATCACAGCGTCATCGATCGAATAGTTTTTTTCTACGACCCTCAATGACTCTGGCCAAAGTTTTTCCTGGTTGTTCGTTTGATACTTGTCGTCGCTCATAGTTCGACCTCCTGGTGATCCATCGCCGTTCGAGTGAACGAGCCCTCAAAGCCCGAACTCGAGTTGCCGCCATCGTGACTGAATAATGTGTTCCAATTTTCCAAATCGCCGCCCTTACCCATTTGAAGTTCGAACGTATCTCGAAGCTTCAAAAGTGCATGACGGTAGTTGGCTTTCGCCGTGTCATAGGGACAATTCATAATTTGAGCGATCTCTTTGAAGCTCAAGTCTTCAAAGACACGCAAAGTGATCGCGATGCGCTGGCGCTCTGGGAGCAGATCGACCTCGGCGCGAAGTCGTCGTGCAACGTCACCTTTAACGAGATCATTTTCTGAACTCGCAGCGACTCCGCCTTGAAGCACGTCCGTCGTGAACTCTTCTTGCGGACGCGAGCGAAAGCGATTCTTCGCGGTGTTGAGTCCGACCTGGTACAACCAGCTCTTGAAGCTCGAACGACCTTCAAAGAGATTCATTTTCTCGTAAGCTTTAATGAATGTTTCCTGCACGATATCCTCCGCCAGTGGCAGCTCTCGCGTCAGTCGTAAGACAATCCGCAAAAGTCCGCGCTGATGACGGCGCACGAGTTCTGTGAAAGCGGGGCGACTTCCCATCTTCACGTCGGCGACAAGCTCCATATCGCTTCGAACAACCGACTCAGCCGCCGTTTTATTTGCGGCTGCAACTTCACTGTGAACCTCTAAGCTCCTAAGGCTTGCGCTCATCACGCCCCCTTTGGACCGCCGTCTCGGTGCATGAGACACTGCAGGTCGGAAACTCGGTTAAAGTCGAGGTACGATTCTAGAAACTTCTTCGAATCGCCCTGTCCCTTTGGGTGGAGCAGATCGCCACTGCTCGTTTCCCCGCCTAGAGCTTAAGCACCTGGAGTGCCAAAATGGGTCTTTTTGAAAAGTAGATCGTCAGTGGCGCGGGACCCGCACCATTTCTTTCCTGCGCGAAAAAGCAGCAGTTCTTCAAGATCGTGTTAGGACACCAGTGGTGTCACTTCGTGAATTTTCGCCACGATCTGAAAATCAGATCGTCGCCCGGTGTCTTTTGGGTACCCCTTTTGGGTACCCGGTTCTTTTTGCAGAAGCGCGGCGTTAACCAGGGATAAAATCGATTTCGGGCGTTGAAAGTCCATTCGGTCGGCAAATTCGCCGCAGCGCTTCTGCAAAAAGAACCGGGTACCGCTCTAAGCGGAGGTGACTCGGTTTCGGCCGCCGCGTTTGGAGGCGTAGACGGCTGTGTCGGCGACGGCGAAAAGCTCTTCCCAGGTCGACATTTCGGGCTGCTTGGCCGCGACGCCGACGGAAATCGTCACGGGCACGGGGTGCCCATTATAGACGAAGTTATGGGACTCGATCGTTTGTCTTAAGCGTTCGCCGATCTCGACGGCCTGCTGGAGGTTCGATCCGAACAAAATAACGACAAACTCTTCCCCGCCGTAACGGGCCAAGAAATCGTCCGCGCGAATGAGTTTCGTCGAGATCACTTTGACGAGGTCTTTTAAGACGTAGTCCCCGCCCGAGTGTCCAAGATTGGGGTCGTCATTGATCTTCTTGAAAAAATCGATGTCGAAGACCGCAATCGAGATCGGTACTTTCAGAAGCTTCGCGCGCTTAAAAGATTCCTGTCCCCGAAGGGCTAAAGCACCTTTGTTGAAAGCCCCTGTCAGTGGATCGCGCTCGGACTTCTCCTGAAGGTGCGACGTCGCGTGGGCATCGAGGCTTCCGCGTTCGCGGAATTTGAAGATCACGTTGCCCGTTTTGATGGTGTCGTTGTCTTTGACCTTCACGGTCGTCATCGGCGGAATCGCTTCGTCGTTAACAACGGTTTTATTCGCCGACTCAAGATCCATGACGTAGACGTCATTGTCTTTCAAAATAATTTTCGTGTGCGATCGAGACACAGATTTATCGTCGACAAAAACTTGAGACGTCATCGAGCGACCAATGATCAGTTCGCTTTTTTCAATCGACCACTGCTTACCGACGTAACCCGCGGGGCCCTCAAGCATCATGATCGACGGAGGTGTTTTCGTCGCTTCAGCGATACGCCGGTTCATCGTCACACCGGCCGAGATCACTGTCTTTTCGGATTCATCGGCGTCGCCGCTCGTATTAGTGACCGTGATCGATTCGTCGTCGCGCAAAAACTCACCGGTGGCACCAGTTTTAGCATCACCCGAATTGTTTTTTCCGCTGGGGGGTTTCGAAGACGAACCAAAAGAATCAGACATCAAGAATATGATAAGGCCCCAGAGGGCGACGAACAAGAAGTCCGCATCACCTGCCCCAAGGTCCTAGCAATTTGGGACAAGTCACAAAATCATGTGCCTAAGAACGAGACAGCGCTTCTCTCGCCAACTGCTTGCCGCGCTCGACGCCCGGCTGATCGAACGCGTTAACTCCCAAAACTTCGCCCATCGTCGCTATCGTGAGCTGCCAAAGCATAAACAGCGCTGCCATCGACCGCTCATCCAGCTTTTGTCCCGTGAGACTGACGGTGCGCACGTTGGCCTCATGCATCGCCGCCTGAGTGGCATCCGCCTCTGCTCGAAACAGATCGCCAAGACCTTTTCCGATCATGAAGTCTTGGCCCTCGAACAAAGTTTTCTCAAGCTTTACGCCCGGCTCTTCGCTGTCCGTCACGCGCTGAAACCAAACGAACTTGTCCGGCGCACCTTCGATCACTTGTTGAAGCATCGAGTGCTGATCACATGTTCCGATACCAGGCACAGGTGTGCTCACACGCGGAGCTGGCCCACCAGCTTTATTGGTCTTCTTCGCCAAACTCTCGGCCCACAACTGCTGCCACCAATGACCAAACTCACGCAGTCCATCGGCGTAAGACCAAAGCATCGTCACCCACTCTTCGCGCAGAAACGAACTTAAAGAATGTGCCGCCATCAAAACGACGAGATCTTTTTGCGTCAAAGCCCAGTTCGTGCCTTCCATCATTCGGTCAAGACGAAGCCCTGCGTACGAAGCCGGAAGCATACCCACGGCCGTAAGAACAGAAAATCGGCCGCCGACATCAATAGGAACTTCCAAAATGGGCACATTCTCTTTGCGAGCCCATGCCGTGAGCGGACTTCCTTTCACTTCAGAAATAACAGTCGAAACTGTACCCAACCGGCGATGTCCAGCTTGCCGCAAGTGCTGATCGATGAGGTCGGCCAAAGCGAGAATTTCGACTGTGTTCCCGCTTTTCGATGTTAGGACCCAGTGAATCGAACCCAGATCGTGGCGACTTTTCAGCCATGTCCAAAAACGATCGGCATCGATATTGTCAAAAAAGCTGACAGCGCCGCGGCCAGGGGGCCTTGGTACGCTGCTCAAGAGAGCGCGGGTCCCAAGACTCGAACCTCCCATTCCAATAACGACCACATGAGTCGAGCTGCGAGCGACTTCGCGAGCACGGGCTTCTGTGGCTTGTACAAGATTTTCGCGGGCGCCGAGCCGCGTGAAGCCGACATCAGTGCGGCTTAAAAGAGTGTCGAACCCTCTTTGGCATTTTTCAAAAATCATAGGATCAGGCAAGTCGGCAGAGCGAAACACCCACAGCGGGGTGTTCGAAACTTTTGAATCTTGTAAATCAGGAGACTGCGACATCCTCTTCAATCCTATGGTATCCGCGCCACTCTTTGAGGCGCCCACGCGGTCGGCCGCCGTCCTCGGGGTATTCGATGAGAACGTACGTCAGCTTTGTGATCTTACCAAGTGATTGAATATCTAACGATGTGAGGTCTGTCCACGTTCCCGTGTTGAAGTACTCTTTGTTGAGCCCCCACTGGCGGTATTGGTAGACGTGCGAGTGGCCGAACACGACGGTGTGGATCCGCTCATCGCCAAGAACGCGCCGCGCCGACTCACTCAAGTCCGGAAAAATCGCACTTTCGGCAAGAACTCGAAGAATACGACTGAACGGAAAATGACGCCGAGGATCCGTCGAGAAAAGCGTTTTCAAAAAGTAAATCGCGAGCTGAAAAAACGCCGAAATCGTAAATCGCGTCTCATTCAAAATTGCCCAACGAATAAGGGCATTGAAGGGTCGCACTTTGTCGACATGCGAATGTCGGTGCTTCAGCTTCAATACGAAATCGACGAAAAAATGTGAGCCAAACGGCAAATTCAAAATCGGCTCGGGCAAATCGCGCTTTAGGAAAAAACGCTTCGGATCCAATCGGTTCGCCGCTTCATGCATATGCCCATGCTCGATGTGAACGCCATCAAAAAAGTAGACGATATTTTTAAAGCGAATGTCTGTACCGAGCGTCTCGTTCAAAAGCTGACGTGTCGCTGGCCAAAGCATCGCTTGATCGTGATTACCGACAATGTAAGTGATCAGACGATTCGGATGAGCCGCAAAAGCCTTCATCGCACTGAACACATCTTTATGACCGTCCAAAATCGACTGCAATTGCGAAACGGCAATTCCTTCCGTCACGACCGTCAAAAAATGCCCATGATAGTCTGTTTGAAGGAAGTTAAGAAAATCACCGTTAATGATGACTTCCACCTCGGCGTCTTTGAACTCGCCCGAACAGTAGTAATTGAAAAACTCGACCAGCTTTTTACCAAAGTAAAATTCTTCCAGCGAATTCGTCGCTCCACCCTCAAGCGTGCGTCCGCGGCCGAGGTGCAAATCTGAAATGACGACTTTAATCCGCTTCACGTGTCTCGACTTTTTCTCGGCAAATGGTTTAGGCTTTTCGCGAGCCCGAATCTTCTTCACCCTCTAACACAGTCAGGGCAATTCTGAGAGCACGAACCGCACGTCGAGCCGTTTCTTGTTTTTCTTTAAACTGACCAAAGGTTTCTTGAACCTGGGCCTTGGAATGACTGAGTTCACTCGAGATCTGATCGATCTGGCGCTTGAGCTCTAAAATCATTCGATCCTTGCTGGCGGTTATCGACTGGCTTTCGGCTTTTATGATTTCAATTCGGTGCTCGAGATCGCGCTCGCGAACTCGAATTTTTCTAAAATTCGATTCAAGGCGAGTCTCGGCATCGTCAATACGACCCTTCATTTCTGAAATTTCACGGTCGCGACTTTGAATCTGGCCGCGAAGAACTTTGCGCTCTTCCTCGGCAATCTTTTTTGCTTCCTGAACATTGGTTTCAGCGTTTTCGGTCTGCGCCTGCAGCTCGTCCGTACGACGTCGCAAAGTCTCTCCCGCCGACCGAAGACTTTCGTTCTCTCGGCGGACACGCTCAAGCTCGTGTTCGAGCTCAGAGATTCTCTTCTGTGCAACGCGAAGATTTTCGGACTGCCGTAAGGCCGCTTCCGACGACGAGAAGATCGCAGCCCCTGGTTGCGCCTGACGTGCTTCCTCGCGGAATCGCACACCGGGAGATCCCGGTCGAATCTCCGTCGGCATAAACTGCTCGGCTTCAGGATCCGCTTCAGGACCATCCGTCATGCGAGAGATCACTTCCGTCTTCGCGTCTTGCCAAACAGGACGGATATTTTCTTCGACAGGTACAGCGACCGTATCTTCGTCCGACACCGGCTCCGTCGGAGCTCGCTCGGGCGCTGACGACTCGAGCGCAACAAGCTCAGGCTTTTCCGTCGCAGGCTCGGGCTTGTAAAGTGGAGCTTTTGGTTTTGCGTTTTGCGGCTTCAGGCGACTGAGGACGTCTTCAAGTTTTTGAAGCTTCGCCTCTCTTGGCGCTGGAGCCTTTTCTTTCAGTTCGTCGATCTCAAGATCAAGCACGCGGTTCGCAGGAGCCACGCCCTGCCCCGGTGTCGAACCAACAAGACTGAGTGTCGCTGTTTTCGGCGAATCACTTTTCGCGGGTTCAGAATCGAAATTATAAATAGGATCTGCGGGCGGCGGCGGAGGAGGCTGACTGCCTTTTCCCGATTTTTTTAACGAAGCAGTCCCGTCGTTCTCCGAATCGAAGAGCGCACTGATGAGATCATCTTTGGGAGCCGAGGTTGTCGGCGCGGGTTTCTTCTTCGGGGACATAGGTCCTCTCTTCCCTATCTATCGGGAAAAGCTGACTTTTTATTGAGCCGGACCGGCCCAAATAAGGTTAGGGCCGAACTGACCAGGACCTACGTCGCGGAAACTCCAGGACTAAAGGCGAGTGATTCGCGAAAACTGCTCGGCCCGAGCGAGAACTTTGTCCATCGTAAGCTCTTTGAGCTTCTGAACGCCAAAGGCCTCGACCGTGAAACTCGCAAGTAAGCATCCGTTCACGCAAGCCTCTTTGAGAGCTGCCAGATCAAGAGCTTTTCCCGATTTAGCAAGTGTGCCAAAGAAGGCTCCGGCAAAAGTATCGCCAGCGCCGGTGGGGTCGACGACGTTCGAGATTGGAAACGCTGGCAAAATAAAGTGGCCTTCTTTTGTGCGAAGAACAAAGCCGTACTCACCGCGTTTAACAACAACAGCTTTCGGCCCCATCTCGATCAATACATCGCTCGCTGCAATAGCGTTCGTTTTTCCAGTCAGCATTTCTGCTTCGCCTTCGTTGATCAAAAGCGCGTCGATTTTTCCCAAGACTTTAAGAAGCGTTTCTTTCTTTGAAGAAATCCAAAAATTCATCGTGTCGGCCCCGACAAACTTTGGCTTCTTCACTTGCTCCAACACACGAAGCTGAAGTGCGGGATCGATGTTCGCCAAGAAAACATACTCCGCTGACGTGTAAGACGGCGGAAGTTCCGGATTGAAATCGCCAAAGACATTGAGCTCAGTCGCCAATGTTTGAGCCTCGTTCATATTGCCATCGTAAGAACCGGCCCAGTGAAACGTCTTACCCGCTTTTTTCTGGAGACCTGAAACATCAACGCCGCGGCTTGTGAGAAGTTCAAGATCTTGAGCGCCGTAATCGTCGCCGACAACACCGACAACTTTAACTTTTGAAAAAAGGCTCGCGGCCAAAGAAAAGTAGTTCGCACTTCCGCCCAATGTTCGATCGGTTTTTCCGGCAGGAGTTGATATTGAATCGTACGCAAGACTGCCAACAACAAGGATTTCAGACGATGCAGAAGGCGACATAATTCGAGTCTCCGTTAATAAGTAGAGCGAACAGAGTTCGCTCGGAAGTGAAAGATGAATCGCAGTTCATCTGGCGAGTTCACCTTCAATATTTAAGAAAGTGACACTGTTGTTTCAGCGGATGCCTTCGTCGTCAACGACTTGCTGGGCGTCGGCATGAGTTTTTCAGGGCGCCCCTCGTAGAGCGAGGTCAGCTGTCCACACGCAGCGAAAATATCGCGCCCCATTGTTTTCCGTAAGAGCACGTGGGCTCCAAGACGAATCATTTCATTTTGAAATTTCACAACTTGTTCTTGGTGCGGTCGAAGAAACTCAGTCCCCGGATGCTCGTTGAAGGGAATCAAGTTGATCTTGCACGGAATGTTTTTGGTGAGTTGGTAAAGCTCTCGGGCTTGCTCGATACGGTCCGTCACATCGCGAAGCAGAACGTACTCAAGCGTCACCATGTCTTTTGACGCTTCCGTGTGAACACGGCACGCTTCAAGTAAAGCCTTTGTGTTCCACCGTTTGTTGATGGGCATTACTTTGTTTCGAATTTCATCGTTTGGTGCATTGAGCGATACCGCCAGTCGAACGCCGGCCTCAGTCACACGCGGAATCAGTGGAACAATGCCTGATGTCGAAACCGTAATTTTCTTTCGAGAAAATCCCAGGCCGTCGGCCTCGTGCAAAATCTTGATCGACTTGAAAACTTCATCCGGGTTATCGAGCGGCTCGCCCATTCCCATAAACACGATATTCGTAACGCGAAGACCGTCTTTTTTAAGTGAGTCTTGAGCGTGAACAAACTGACCGACGATTTCTCCCGCCGTCAGCCGTCGCTTCATTTTTTGCTTTCCCGTATAACAAAAACGGCACGCCATATTGCAACCGACTTCGCTGGAAACACACAGAGTCAGTCGATCTTTGGAAGGAATCAAAACGGTTTCGATCGTCATGCCCTGGCCGACATCAAAAAGCCATTTGCGAGTGCCGTCGACGCTCTTTAGCTCTTGAACGACTTTCGGGAGACGAAACTCCAAAAGGCCAGGAAGCTCGGCGCGAAACGTTTTCGAAACGTTCGTCATCAGATCGAAGTCATGAGTTCGCTTTTGATAGACCCATTGAAACAATTGGCGCGCGCGAAACTTTTCTTTTCCGAGTCCCGTGAGAACGGCTTCGAGGTCCTTGAGCGGAAAGTCGAAGAAGTTCGGAAGCACGGAGGCCTTCGCGTCTTTCGCGGTCGGCAAAACTTCGGGAAGACCTGGTTGAGCTTCAAGCGAAGCCTCCACCGGACCCGCTGTGGTCGCCAGATGGGCTTCGAGAGAATTCTGATCTTCGGCTGTTTCGAACTGTCGCTCGCTCACTAAATGAACCTCGCCCGGCGTGGCCAAAATGCATGTTTCTAAAGAGCGGTGGTTCTAGCACAGGCGAAAGCCCTCGGCCAGACAAGCCTCATTTCAAAGCGAATTCACAAGAGCAAACCACTGATTTTAATGGCCAAATCGAAGACAAGCCTGTCGCTTTTACTCGAAAAACGACAGCCCCGAGCCCCCTACAAAATCGTCGTTGCTGCCGCGAGCCAACCTTCGCCAAGCCGGCTCGGCGATGGGTAGCCTTTTTACTCTAAAATAAATGAATCGGCGGGAGAGTGCAGCGATGAATCGAACTTCGAGACTTGCCTTGGGCTTAAAAGCAGCGGTGTTTCTGTTTCTACCCCTACAATTCTCCGTCACGGCATTCTCTGCTGCGGAACTTACATTAGGCCTGTCGGCCGCACGCCCCTTGTCGGTACCCTCAGCAACCTACATTAGCGAGGCTCTGAAGAACAGCCGACACACATCCCTGCTGGCGACCTCATCAGAATCAGCACTAGACCGAAAAGTATCGATCGACGGCGCCGACTGGGACCGCGTGCCGACATTGACCGAAGCTCAGCTTGAAAAAAGTTTTGAGAGTGTTCGCGACACAAAGTTTTTTACGGACGAAGACGGCCGTCCACGTCGAGCGACGTGGCTTTATCCCGACGATGGTTGTTTCGTGCGGGCGGCAGCGGCGGCCGAACACATTGAATCAGTCTTGAAAATCTCTTCTGCAAAAATTTTCGCGTTTGGTGATCTCGAAGTGAAGACAGAAAACTCGCCCCAGGGTTCGGTCGGCTGGTGGTATCATGTCGCTGCGATCGGCAAAGTGATCGATCCAAAAACGGGCGACTCCCGTATTTTCGTTTACGATCCAGCCATCCAACCTAAAAAGGCGATGGAAGTTTCAGAGTGGTTGAAGGCGATGAACGCACCCAAAGCCGAAATCGCGGTCTGCTCGGGCGGCGCCTACGACCCCACTTCCGAGTGCGACAAAATCGTGACGAGTCCGTCGCGACAAGCTCAGCGCGAAGTTCAGTGGTTTCTTCCCAGCGAATGGTGGCGCCTTGAAGAACTCGGTCGCGAACCTGAAAAAGAATTGGGCGATAGCCCCCCCTGGCAGGCCCCCTTTCTGCCGATCCAAAACGCAGTCCGTTAGTTTCAAAGCCTTTGTCTTTGCTACACGATCTTTGATTCTCCTTTTGTGAAATTTTTCGAAGCAGTCTCGCCGGTTCTAAAATGGAACCGGATGTGATGAAGCTGAAGCGAATGATTTCCGAGGGGTTATCGATGTCAAAGTTGTATAAAAATCTGCGTCTTGCTTGCGTCCTCGTCCTCTTCTTTGCGGTCTCGGCTCACGCCGAGCCGACGAAGAAACGAAAGGGCCCTACGGGAGACGGTTACCGAAAAGAAGCCATTGTCGACGCTCGGTACGGTACAGAGGCCCGAGAAAAGCTTCTAGCGAAAGCGTACACCTTGAGTCAGGACCTGAACCAAGTCGTCTTCGGCCAGGAAGCGGCCACAGCGGTTCTTCAAGCAAAGATGGTTCAGTATCTTGAAGGTTACCCGAATCGCTCGGGGGAACCGGTGATGATGAACATGATCGGCCTTCCGGGAATCGGAAAGTCGGCGATGATTGAGCTCTTAAAAAACGCTGGATTTCCCCTGCTTGAATTTGATGCGCAAAATTACATAAACTCCGCGACCCGTAATTCTGTGACTCTTGAAGAGAGCCTCAGCAGTGCCATCAATGCACAACAATATCGAAAGCCCGGCGAACCCATCATTGTTGTGGTCGAAGAGCTCGACAAGCTGGTCGAAAAAAACGCGGTCACCGGGACTGAGACGACGTCATCCGCCATTGGAACTCTCAACACGATTTCTTCCGAAGGAAAAATTCACGGAAGTATGGGACGAGCAACGCCCGTTTCAAACATTATGTTTCTGACGACAATGAATTTGGCCCCTGTCGAGATCGAATCTTTTTCGCAAGAAGTTTTGGGGCGCGAAAAGTCCTACTACGACTTCACGATCGAGGACTTTGAGAAATTCGATTCTTGGATCCGAAACCAATCAAGCGCACGCTATAAAGTATTAGCCAGAATGTTTCGATCGAACACCGTGAGCCGCTTTGCTGCGAACACAATGATCATGCAGCCACTGGGAACCGACACCTACCGACGAATCATTGAACTTCAAGTTAACCGCGCTATTCGTCAAAATGGTGGTGACCTCAACGCTGCGAAACGAATCACCGTCGACGTCCACACGAGTGTGATGGACTTTCTTCTTCAGAGAGCCGTCTTCGCCCCTTCAGGTGCTCGTGAAACTGTTTCGCTTTCGAACTCATTGATCGAGCAGCTCATTATCTATGGAACCAAAGCGACAGGGCCTGGATTGACCACGTCGGATCGCCCGCGCCACATCGAAGCTCGGTATCACCCCGAGCTCGACAAAGTTTTTGTCCGTGTCACCGAACGTGTCTTACAAAAGGGTTCGGCGACGAAGGTTCGCGACGGAAACGCCATCGCGTTTGGTCTCGACTACGATAGCGGATCACGCATGTTTCTACCGCCGACAAATATTGCCTCCACAAAGCCCGCAGCACTTCAAAAAAATTCGAGCGAAGAAACTGTCCGTCCGGTGACAAAGAAGGAGACGTTTGAATCTCGGTTTCCAAAAAGCCAAGAACGAACAAAAGGTTTAAAAGAATACATCGGTCAGCACCTGTTCGGTCAGAGTGAGGCCATCAATACTTTGACGACGGACCTTGAAAACTACTTCGGTCGTCAGGGACCCGCAAAGAAAGAACCGTCGTCGCGGGCGTTTGCAGGATTTCCCGGTATTGGAAAATCGGAACTATTTTTGAGAGCTGCGGAAGCAACAAAGTTGCCGGTCGCGCGTGTCAATATGCAGGCCTACGCGACGGATTCAGCGGAAGCCGTGAAGCAATTCTCAAAAGACGTGCAGTATGCGATCGAAAAAGCCTTGGACCAAAATCCGTCGGGCCAATACCTGCTGCTGATAGAAGAGCTCGACAAGGTTTTTGAAATTTCACCCGATGGGAAATTCGTCAATCGTCCCATCATGGCCAAAGTAAAAGACCTCTTGAACGATGGTCGCTTCGAGGTTCCCAGCGAATACGGAAAAGTCCAGATTGATGCTCGTGCAGGGTTCGTTGGAATCACAATGAACTTTGCCGTCGACCGTTTCGGTTTTGAAGCTGATCCTCGCATGACGTCGATCGAAGACGTGATCCGCGCGTGGAAAAAACTGAAGTCAACGCCCGCATCTATAAAAAACGTGCTGGCCTCGATGTTTCTGCCCGACACTGTCAGTCGACTTATGACTCAGCTTTCGATCATGAAGCCACTCGACAAACCGGCTTATCAAAAAATCATCGACGGTCAGGCCTTAAAGGTTCAAGAGACTCGTCTTCTTGATGCCAAGGGACGCAATGTCGGCCGCATCCAACTCAAAACCACGCCGGCTTACAGAAAGTACCTTTTTAATGAAGCTGTGATTCCTTCTGAAGGCGCCCGAAATACGACAAAGAGTTCGAACGCGATGGTTTCAACCGACCTCGAGTACGCTTTGGCCCGACTTCCACGAAGTTCAAAGTTCGCCAAAGAGCCACTGACGGTCACACTGGATTACAGTGAAGCTCGGCAGATGGTTCGCTACAAAGTACAGCTCACAGAGTCTCCTGAAACTCCGTTCTTGCGCCTTGCCGATCGCTCGATCGCATTAAAGTTTCCACCCACTAATTTGCGCGGTCGGATCAGCGAAGAGCGAATGAAAACATCGGCGCACGAATTCGGCCACGCCTTCACAGGCGTGCAGCTGGGCGCGAGGTTCGAGCACGTCGTCGTCATTCCAACCGGAACCGGCGCCGGTGGTTACGTGAAGCCCAACGGTGTCGGGAGCACAGCGGCCGATACCATGGCGGCGATCAATATGATTTTGGGTTCAAGAGCTTTTGAGAGAATCGTCTTGTCACCGACGCCGCTCGATTCGTCGTCGGTCTTGAGAATTACGTCGGGTCCGAGCCAGGACATCAGGATGGCGACACTTCAACTTTACAATATGCTCCACCTCTTGGGAATGAATCCTGACGGCGGAACGCTGGATCGCAATTTCAATATGGGTGGTGGTCGCTACGCTAGCTATGAAGATATGCCCAGCGAGTTGGCGGAGAAAATGGGACTCATCTTGCGCGAAATGGAAGACCGCATTGTCCGCGAAACGCTGAAAGAAAATTCGCGTGAGTGGTATGTCGACAAAATCATCAAGCTAGCCCGCGCCGGATCCATGAACGAAGCCGAGTTTTACGAGCTCATCGGCAAAAAACTTCCAGCCAACAACCACCTCTCGGTCGCCGTCGTGAACGACCACTTCCGCTCACTCTTCGAGTCGGCGCTAGTTAAACCAACAAAAGCAGAACGCGAAGCCGCCGCCGACCGCACCGGAGCCTCCAAATCCACGCCCAAAGAGCGAAGCGAAATGGCGCTGGAACACTTCGCAAGCCTCCTAAAAAAGCACCTCTCGAAAAACCCAGTTCAAAGAACCTGCTCAAGCCTCTTCGTCGCCAACTAAAGCCGAAATAAAAAAGCCCTGCCGAAAAATGCAGGGCGATTTTGAAAACTGAAACAGAAAAAGCAAAAGAAAGACCTGCCCCAAAAAGGCAGGTCGAATTTTTAAACAGAGCCCAGGATCAAAACCTCCCAGGGGGAAGGAATCGAACCCCGAAGGCCAGTCGACCGGGGGGGCGCGGCGCCGTCCCACTTCCCGCGACCTCCGAAGCGGGAAGCCCGCGTAAGCCGCGGGCCGAGGCCAGGAGGGCCGAGCCGCTGCGGCGAGCGCAGGATGCGCGCGTCGCGGGAGGTGGGACGGCGCC